>Ga0209501_10000093_pt1 | contig 112723 bp, 76 predicted proteins | sample ArcticOcean_MG_C_4_FD_187434 | JGI IMG/M metagenome (GOLD analysis project Ga0209501, IMG submission 187434) | Marine microbial communities from western Arctic Ocean - ArcticOcean_MG_CB4_134 (SPAdes) (version 2) | ecosystem: Environmental > Aquatic > Marine > Oceanic | place: Arctic Ocean... | reverse complement strand
GCAAACTCGCGCGCCGCGCTGATCAACTCTTCCACATTCGCCAGGCGATCCTGGCCCATCGATTCTTCTTCCTTCGAGAGGTGTTCCCGGTAACCACTTTCATTGACCACTTCGGCTACCAGTTCATCGAGGGTTTGATCCGGATCGATACCGAGGCCGCTGATGATGGCCACAAAGTTGCTGATCGCTACCGAGGCACGGCGTGTGAGCGATTCAATCAGCCCCACTTCGCGAGCTGCCTCGAACATGCTGACCTGATGACGGCGGGCATGGTGCTCAAGGTGCTGCAGCGATTTCTTGCCAATCCCCCGTGGCGGGACATTGATAATCCTCTGCAAGGCAACGTCATTGCGGGGATTATCCAGCAGCTGCAGGTAAGCCAGCAGATCCTTGACTTCCTTTCGCTGGTAGAACTCCAGTCCCCGCACAACCTGGTATGGAATTTCCAGTCGCCGCAGGGCATGTTCCAGTCCGCGCGAGAGTGCATTGACACGATAGAAGATGGCAAAGTCGCGGAAGCGGGCACGACCGCCTGCCACCGCCGCTGCGATCTGGTTGGCAATATCATCCGCTTCCTCCTGGCCGGCGAGATAGCAGACCAGTCGGACCGGCGCGCCGGCAGGATTCTCGGTAAAGAGCTGTTTCGGCTTGCGATGAACGTTGTGACTGATCAAGGCGTCAGCAACCTTGAGGATGTTGCCACAGCTACGATAGTTCTGCTCCAGCCGGATGACCTTCACAGTAGGGTAGTCTTCCTCGAAACGCAGGATGTTCGAGACATCCGCCCCTCGCCAGCCATAGATCGACTGATCCGGATCTCCTGTCGCGGCCAGATTGGGATAATCGATACTCAGTCGCCTGACAATCGCGTACTGAGCCATGTTCGTATCCTGGTACTCGTCGACCAGGATATAGCGAAAACGCTGGTCCAGTTCGGCCCGCAGCTCCGCTGAATCTGCCAACAGCGTGGCGACATGCAGCAGCAGGTCATCAAAGTCGACGGCGTTGGCTTGCAGCAGCAGCTGGCGATAGACCGGGTAGATGTCGCGGGTAAGATCACCCACCAGCTGGCCAAAGCGCGGCTGGTAGTTGTCGGGCAGCATCAAGCTGCTCTTGGCCCAGCTGATTTCGTCCGTGATCGCCTCGATCGACGTGTGCGTGAGCGTGATGCCCGCTTCCTGGACCGCTGACTTGAGCATCCGTCTCGCATCGCTGGTGTCGAGGATGGAGAAATTATCGTGCAGCCCGACTAACTCACCGTGCCGTCGCAAGAGCCGCGAGCAGAAGCCATGAAAGGTGCCCATCCAGGGAGGCTGGCCCGCCACCAGTCGCGTCAGTCGCAGTCGCATTTCGTCAGCGGCCTTGTTGGTGAACGTCAGGCCCAGCAGGTTCCGCGCCGAGACTCCGGATTCCAGCAGCTGGGCAATCCGATGCGTGACAACGCGTGTCTTGCCGCTGCCTGGACCCGCCAGGATCAGCAGCGGGCCATCCTTGTGGTGTACTGCCGCCAGCTGGGCCTCGGTCAGGCTGGCTGTCGTCTGGTCGCTGGCAGGTGGAGTTTTGGGGTCCATGAGGCGATCGGTCGTCCGAGTGAAGCCAGCCAGAACGTGTTGCGAGGCAGCATTATACGACATCCCGCCGATTACAACTGCCACCGACAGGAGTCAGCGGCTGACATGCCTGCTATCAAGTCGCGGTTTTCGGACAGCCAGATTCTGGCTAGAATCACGTGCTGCGGAGAGATTATGAATGCAGGCAACCTGGCCGGGCAGTCGCAAGCCTGCCTGGCACACCTGCCAACTCGATTAAGTGCTGAGACGGACTTTGTCGAAGTGATCGCGGCCCTCGGGGCTGGCAAGGAAGTCACGGTCGATGGAGTCTGGGGATCATCGTGCGCGCTGGTCGCAGCGGCACTTGCCCAGCACGCACCGCCAGCCATGTTGATCGTCCTGCCACAGCTTCGGCAGGTCGATGGCCTGGCAGACGACCTGGCCCTGTTTGGCATCGACAGCGTGGCCTGCCTACCGGTTCCCGACGGCGAACTGAGTGAATTAGCGGCGGACGACACGAGTGCAGCTCAGCTGTTGCGGACACTCGGCCAGCTGGTGGCCCGACAAGACCAGCTGCCGCGCATCGTGATCAGCAGCATCCAGGGCCTGCTCAGCCCCCTGCCTGACCGCCAGCAGCTCACCGCGGCGGCCAGCAGACTGCGTGTTGGCGACCGCCTGGACGCTGACGTCTGGCTGGGCCAGCTGGTATTGGCCGGTTACACCGCCACCAGCGGCGTGGCAGCGCCGGCAGAGTTTGCCCGTCGCGGAGGAATCCTGGATGTCTTTCCTCGCGATGCCGAGCAGCCGATACGAATCGAGTTGATGGACGATGAAATCGAATCGATCCGCTGTTTCGATATCGCCAGCCAGCGTAGCGTGCAATCGCTCAACGAGGTCACGATCACGGTCCTACCACTGACGGCTCGCAGCCAGGACTCGATCAGCTCTTACCTGCCCCCCGACAGCTGGGTCGTGATGTTGGAGCCGGACCAGCTGGCCGACTCTGCCAGCCAGTTCCTGGGCCGGGTCAGCTCGCCTGACAGCTTTCACAATCTGGAGTCCCTGTACGCCAGCTGGCATGACCATCCGCGTGCCAGCCTCTGGACACTGGCTCCCTCCCTCGCCGAAACCAGCTTCGCCCTGCAGGTCGAATCGGTCGACCGCTTCCGTGGCGACATGGACCATATCCGCCAGCAACTCGATCAGCTTGAGGCCGATACGCGGGTCCAGCTGGTCTGTACCAGCGAGGGCCAGCAGCAACGGTTTGAGGAACTCCTGCGCGGCACAGCAACTGCCGAACGCGGCAACCTGCAGATCAGCGGCGGCGACCTGGGCCAGGGATTCCACTGGGTAAATCACAACACCACGGTGATCGGGTCTGCCGACCTGCTGGGGCAGATTGCCCGCAGGCGACCAAGCCGACGCTACCAGGGCAAGCCGATTGACAGTTTCCTGCAAATCGAAGCGGGTGACCTGGTGGTCCACCTGGCTCATGGCGTCGGTCGCTACCGGGGCCTGGAGCTGATCGACAAGGAGGGGATTCAGCAGGAGCACCTGGCGATTGAGTTTCGAGCCGGTACGAGGATCTACGTGCCGGCCAGTCGGATTGAGCTGGTGCAGAAATATGTTGGCGGGCGGGGTCTGCGGCCCCGGCTGGCTACTATTGGCAGTGCCAGCTGGCAGCGGCAAAAGAAAGCCGCTCAAGCTGCCGTACAGGACATGGCCAGCGAATTGCTGGAATTACAGGCCCGCCGCGAGGCCCGACCGGGAATCCAGTTCCCGCCAGACTCACTCTGGCAGATGGAATTTGAGGCCGCCTTCCCCTACCGCGAGACACCCGACCAGCTGACCGCCATCCAGGAGATCCGCCAGGACATGACTGGTCCGCGGCCAATGGATCGCTTGATCTGTGGCGATGTGGGGTACGGCAAAACGGAGCTGGCGATGCGAGCTGCCTTCAAGGCGGTCGACAGCGGATACCAGGTCGCGGTGCTGGTACCAACCACGATCCTGGCTGAGCAGCATTACCGCACGTTTAAACAGCGGATGGCCCAGTTCCCGATCGACGTGGGCCGACTGAGTCGATTTGCCTCGCTGCAGGAGCAGCGTGAAGTTGTCGAGGGGCTGGGCAGTGGGCGGATCGACATTGTGATTGGTACCCACCGGCTCGCCTCGCAGGACGTCAGCTTCCAGAACCTCGGCCTGCTGGTGATCGATGAAGAGCAGCGGTTTGGTGTCGAGATCAAGGAGCGACTGAAGACGATGCGCAGCATTGTCGATGTGCTCACACTGTCGGCCACTCCGATCCCACGGACGCTGCACATGTCGATGATTGGCGTGCGCGATATCAGCAACCTGGAGACGCCACCAGAGGATCGGCTGGCAGTAGAAACCCGGCTCTCTCGATTCCAGGAATCGATGATTCGGGAGGCGATCCTGCGGGAGTTGAATCGGGGTGGCCAGATCTACTTTGTCCACAACCGGGTACAGGATATCGAGCAACTGGCGGCTCGCTTGCAGACGATTGTTCCCGAAGCGACGGTTGGTATCGGCCACGGCCAAATGCCGGAGGGCCAGCTGGAAGGGGTGATGGTCGACTTCATCGCTCACCGCTTCGACCTGCTGGTGGCCACCACGATTGTCGAAAACGGACTCGACATCCCCAACGCCAACACGATCTTCATTGACGAGGCAAATCGTTATGGCCTGGCCGACCTGCACCAGCTGCGCGGCCGCGTGGGCCGCTACAAGCACCGTGCCTACTGCTACCTGCTGGTCAATCCCCGCACCTCGCTGACTCCAACCGCGGCTCGGCGATTACGGGCCATCGAGCAGTACAGCCAGATGGGAGCCGGCTTTGCGATTGCCATGCAGGACCTGGAAATTCGCGGAGCAGGTAATCTGCTGGGTCCCCAACAGAGTGGTCATATTGCCACAGTCGGCTATGAGTTGTATTGCCAGTTGATGGAAACCGCCGTACGGGCGCTGAAAAAACTTCCCCCGCGGCAGGCGATCGAGGTGGAAGTGAGTCTGCCCGGCTCGTGTCATCTGCCGGCTGAGTACCTACCTGGCATCTGTGAACGGATCGACCTCTACCGCCGATTTGCCCGCATCGACTGCCAGCAGACAATCGACTCACTGCGCGAGGAAATGCAGGATCGTTTCGGCCCTCCACCTGCTGCCAGCGAGCGAATGCTGCGAGTGGCGGAGTTGCGGCTGGCAGCTAACCAGTGGGGAATTAGCTCGATCAGCACCGAACAGCAGTTCCTGGTCTTTCGCTACAGCAGGCCGGCGCAGATCAAACAGCTGGTCAACAATTTCCCCGACAAGCTGCGAATTGTGGACGGACAGAGTGCCTATTACCCGCTGCCGGACAACTGTAGTCCGGAGCAGGTCCTGGCAACGGCGGAATTGGTGTTGCGACCGTCCGCAGAGCCACCTTAGAATCTCGCCCTCGAGCAACCGAGTGCTCAGCTTAATTCAATCACGGCAACGACCGTGCGGTGGAGAATCCCCATGCAATCCGGATCCTGGCGACGGCTGATGGTTGCCCTGGCGGCGATCATCTGTGGACTGTCACAAGCCGCTTCAGCTCAGCAGGATGCACCCGACGGTGTGGTGAAATTCCCCGGCAGCGAGACACTGGCGATTGTCGGTGATCAGCGGATTCTGCGTGGCGATATCATGCCACGGGTACGGATCGTGATGCAGAACGTGCTGAACAAGATGACGCCGGAAGAACGTTTCCTGCAGCGAGAGGCAATTGCTGACCAGCAGGACAAACTGGTCGAACAACTGGTCGACCAGGAAATCGAGTACAAGCTGCTCTATATCGCTTTCTTACAGAGCCTGCCGGCCGACAGTCGAGCCGACGCCGAAGAGCGGATTGCGGAGCGAGTGTCAGAGATGTTTGAGGACAGCCTGCTGGAGTTGGTACCCAAGTTCAAAGGGGTCAGCAAGGCGGAAGCGCGTGAGCTGCTGCGTTCCTCACCACAAGTCGGCCAACTCGCCTTTCTCATGGATGAGCGTGGGATTTCCACGCTTGGCGAATTGGACCTGCTGTTAAAAGAGTTCGGTACCTCGATCCATCTCGAGCAGGAGTCCTTCAAGGAACGCAACCTGGGACGTTCCTACCTGTCCGACTCAATTCCCCGTAACCCCGAAATAACTCGTGCCCGACTGCTGAGTGACTATCGCGAGAATATCAATAAATTCAAGTACGAGGCCCAGGCTCGCTGGGAGCAATTGACTGTCTACTTCGACAATCACGACAGCGGGCAGCAAGCCTATGCTGCCATCGCGGTCATCGGTAACGAGGTCTTGCGAGGAGCCAAGCTGGCTGAGGTAGCACGCAACCGAAGCGAGGAGTCGCGGGCCGGCAAGGGTGGTCAGCATGACTGGACCACGCCAGGCAGCCTCATCTCCAAGCCGCTCGACAAGGCACTCTTCAGCCTCCCGGTGAACCGGCTCAGCCAGATTATCGAGGACGACCGCGGCTACCACATCATTCGTGTGCTGGAGCGGAAGGAGGCTGGCCGAACGTCGTTCCTGGCAGCTCAAAAAAAGATCAAGGCCAAGCTGCGGGCTGTTGAACAGCAGCAGGCGATCGAGAAACTGGTCAGCAGGCTGCGGATGGAGATTCCGGTCTGGACCATCTATGATGAGACTCGTTCATCCGCTCAGAGCTCCCGCTAGTCCACTTTTCCTGTCGCAGCCGCGGCAGGTGGACTACCCCGGATTCGCCCAGCAGCGTGAGCACTCTCCCGGCAGGGCAAGCAGTAGCCCGCATTTCATTATGGCTCCACCGACCGGCCGACCAGGCTGCAATGTCGAACTCAAAGCCCGCCTGCATGACCTGGCAGCCAGCAGGGACATTGCCCGGCAACTGGCAACCCGTCCGGGCGAGCAGCAGCGACAGCGTGATACCTACTTTCATTGCCAGCAGGGCAGGCTCAAGCTGCGAGAGATTGAGCAGCAGCCAGCTGAGCTAATCTGGTATCAGCGCAGCGACCAACAGCAGAGTAAGGCCAGTCATTACCTGCGAGTGGCGGTCAGCGATCCAGCAGGTCTGCTGGCGGCACTGGCCGGCGCCCTGGGAATCCGCTGCGTGGTCGCCAAGCAACGCGAGATCTTCTTTCACCAGCAGGTTCGGATTCACCTCGACCAGGTTGATTCGCTCGGTGACTTCCTGGAATTCGAGGCAGTGCTGGACTCGCTCGACCAGCTGGCCGAGGGGGAAGCAATTGTTGCCAGGCTGCAGCAGCAGTTTGACATTGCCCAGGACGATCTGCTCAGCGGGTCTTACGGCGAAATGATAGTCGCACAAGCCAATCAGCAGCTACCGTAAATTCGGCCAGCCGGCAACAATTCTCAGGGAGGTTAATTGTCGGAGTCGAGGCTGGCCGTTAGATTGTTGGAGCGGATCTGGGTGCCACGATGGAAAAGGCACTCAGGTTTCACCGCTCAGGATACTGCTCGCCAAGGATTGCACGCATGACCGAGGCCGCCAAACTCACGATTGATGACCAGGAACTTGATCTCCCAGTAGTTATGGGTACGGAGAACGAGCGTGGACTTGATATATCCCGTCTACGAGCGGAGTCCGGCCTGATCACGCTTGATGATGGATTCGTCAACACTGGTTCAACTCAGAGTGGCATCACCTTTCTGAATGGCGAAGAAGGAATTCTCCGCTACCGCGGTTATCGAATCGAAGATATCGCGGCCAATTGCGACTTTGTAGAAACCTGTTACCTGTTGATCTACGGCGATCTGCCCAACACTCAGCAGCTGCAGGACTTTCGCATGTCGATCAGTCGCCACACGATGTTGCACGAGGACATGCGCAGTTTTTACAACGGTTTTCCTCGCGATGCACATCCGATGGCGATTGCCTCCTCGGTGGTCGCGGCGCTTTCGACTTTCTACCAGGACTCGCTCGATCCCAAGGATCCGCAGCAGGTAGAGATTTCCGTGCATCGTCTGATAGCCAAGCTGCCGACGATCGCCGCCTATAGCTACAAGAAGTCGATTGGTCAGCCCTTTATCTATCCCCAGAACGACCTCGACTACTGCCAGAACTTTCTGCAGATGATGTTTGCCGTTCCCAGCGAACCGTACAGCATTGATCCCGACTTTGTCAGCGCTCTGAACCTGCTGTTGATTGTGCACGCGGACCATGAGCAGAACTGCAGTACATCCACGGTCCGAATGGTTGGTTCGGCAGACTCTAACCTGTTCGCGTCCATCGCGGCAGGCATCTGTGCCCTCTGGGGACCGCTGCACGGCGGTGCCAATGAGGCCTGCGTGAACATGCTCGAGCAGATCCTGGCAGATGGTGGTGATACCAAGAAGTATGTCGACATGGCGAAGGATAAATCGTCCGGCTTCCGCCTGATGGGCTTTGGCCATCGTGTCTACAAGAACCACGATCCACGGGCCACGATCATCAAGTCCGCCTGCGATCGACTGCTGGCCAAACTCGGTACCACCGATCCACTGTTTGAAATCGCACAGAAGCTGGAAGAAGTTGCCCTCGAGGATGAGTACTTCGTGGAGAAGCGACTTTACCCCAACGTCGACTTCTATTCCGGCGTGATCTACCGGGCACTGGGTATTCCCGCCCCGATGTTCACCGTGCTGTTCGCGATCGGCCGTCTGCCTGGCTGGATTGCTCACTGGATGGAAATGCACGACTCGCCGTCCAAGCGAATCTGCCGGCCACGACAGGTCTACACTGGCGAGACCGAGCGGGAGCTGGTGCCGATCGAGCAACGCTAAGTCGCAGCCGCTGACGCCTGACCACCGGCCGCTGCCTGCAGGCGACTACCAGTCGCCGATGCTGCCATCCTGGTAAAACACCCGCTGCGGCAACTCCTGCTCGAACGGATGCTGGCGAACCACCTGCTCGTCAATCTCGATACCCAGCCCGGGCCGGCTGTTGGGCTTCACCAGTCGCCCTGCCGGCTCAATCACAAAACCCTCGCTGACCACCTCGTCGCGCCAGGGGACATCATTGTGGACCGTCTCGCAGATGATGTAGTTGGGCTGGGAAAAACCGAATTCCAGAGATGCTGCTGTGCTGACCGGACCCTGGGGATTGTGCGGCGCCAGGGCAATCCGGTAGGCGTCCGCCAGGGCCGCAATCCGTCGCGCCTCGCTAAAACCGCCGCAGTGAGTCAGGTCGAGCTGACAGATTTCACAGCCCCGCTGCTGGAACAGGTCCCGAAATGCCTGCAGGTGAGTCAATCGTTCTCCGGTGGCGACCGGCGTCGTGAGGGCGGCGTTGATCATCGCCAGGCCCTCGATGTTCTCGGGCCAGCAGGGCTCCTCAAAGAAATACAGGCCGTACGGATCCAGCGCCTTGCCGAACTTGAGTCCCATCGCCGGTGAGGGGCGGGCGTGACAATCGACCATGATATCGATCTCCTCGCCAACTGCCTCACGCATCGCTGCTACCGCAAGTTCGGCAGTCCGAATCGGCTTGAGTCCTTCGATCGGCATGCTGGGCGGTACCGCCATCGACTTGAATGCGGTAAAGCCATCTGCCACGGCTGCCTGGGCCAGCTCGGCCATCCGCTTGGCATCGTCCGCTGCTGTCTCGTAAAAGTCCTCCATCCGTCCGCCACCGAGATGGCAGTAGGTACGGATGCTGTCCCGTACCGGCCCGCCCCAGAGCTGGCTGCAGGGCATGTTGGCCAGCTTGCCGGCGATATCCCAGAGAGCAATGTCGATGCCGGCAATGGCCGTGCTGCGGACAATCCCGTTGCCATGCCAGAAGTGCTGGCGGTACATCATCTGCCAGAGATACTCGATCCGGCGCGGATCCTCGCCGACAACCAACTCAGCCAGATCCTCGATGGCACCGACAATGCTGCGTGTGTGCCACTCCAGCGTCGCTTCACCCCAGCCATAAAGTCCTGGCTGGTCGGTGAGGACCTTGACGAATACCCAGTTCCGCATGCGGGCGTGGCAGACATGAGTCTCAATGGCGGTAATTCGCATGGCAATTCGTTCGCTGGAGTCCTGTTCCTGCCGCCGCTGGCTGCTTCCTGAGCCAGCACACGACAGCTGCTACAGTTATCAATCTAGCCAGACTTCTAATTGGGCAGCAAGGTTGTCAGACAATTGTTCCAGGCAACCGGCGGCCAGTACAGCAACCGATTCCTGGTAAATACCCTTGCCATAGTCCTGTTCCGGGACCAGGTAGGAGGGGCCCCAGGCACCACAATTACTAACAATCACCAGCGGTCGGCCAGCGAACTGGAAACGCAGCTGCTGCTGAAGCTGCTGGTAGGGTTCCCCTGGCAAGAACAGCCAGACCCCGTCACCGATCCGCCAGCAGGTCAGCTGGTAGGGAAAGTCGCTGCCTGCTGGAAGTTCATTCAGTCGGGCCAGTAATCGCTGATCACGCTCGGCCATAGCGCGGCAGCGCTGGGCCTCGTCCGGCGAGCCAGCTGCACGGGCCGCCTGCTCGTCGGCCAGCAGGTTGTCCAGTCGCTGCTGGACATCCGCGGCCGATTCCAGCTCGCTGCGATACGCCAACGGCAATGTCCATTGCTGGCGATCCCAACGCTCGACCTGGCTGGCGCGCTCGTCGGAAATCGGAACGTGCTGCCAGCAGCCGATGGTGGCGCCAGAGATAACCGGCCCCTGGTATTGCTGGCTTGTACCCGCTGGTGGCAGGCCGGTCAGCACGGCAAGCGCAGCGTGACCCAGCTGGCGGCCGTTGCGGTCGGCCACCTCCGTATCGCCGGTGAATCCATCGCGGGGCCCGGTGTCGCCACAGACCGCTTGCAGAAACAGGCAGGGAGCAGCGGTCTGCTGCTCAACCAGTTCCCGCATGGCACCCGGAAAGTCAGGAGAGATCAGTCGATTGTCCCAGGAGAGTGTGGTCGGATGACATCCATAGTTGACGATCGTTCCCAGGCAACTGCCGTCGTCAGCATGCAGGCTGACGGTCACCAGCGTATCGTCGCATTCACCCGCCGGGTTAAAGCCACAGACGTGCTGCTGCGAATCGGCGTCCCAATAGTCACGCTGCCTGGCGAGTGAGCAGCTGCCCTGGCCATAGACCAGCCGCACATCGGCCAGTTCTGCGATCGCCCGGGTCACGGTCGAGTGGGCCGTCTCACGGACCGACTCGAGGTAGGGCGGAATCAGCTCCCCCCCGGGCATGGCAACTCGGTCAGCCCCCATCAGCCCGGCTGCATGCGTGTGGGAAAAAGTAACGGTCACAGCTGCGGTATCGATTCCGGCAGCATCCGCTGCGGCTGCCACCAGCGGATCCAGCTCGGTTGCCCGCATGATGCAGTGATCGAGTGCCAGCAGGATCTGGCGGCCGTCGCCGGCAAGCGATTCACTGGCCAGCACGGTCAACCTGAGTGGCCGGTGGACACCCTCGGCCTGGTCGTGCTCGGCAGCTCCCCACATCCGATGATAGATACCGACCGGTGGCGTGATGTCGTCATGAACGAGGGCCATGCGGCAATGACCCTGGGCAGTTTCTACGGTCTCGGTCATCTCAGTGAACCCAGAGAGTGGGCCTTCGTTGTTCGATCGGTTGAAGACAACTAGAATACATTCACGCGAAGCAGGGGGGCCTGGCTGGCCCCGGGCTGGCGTCGTATTGCTCGTTACTTGATTGATCGTACCATTCGAATCCGGAGCACGTTATCCATGGCAGGGCGAGTCGAGACACCAATCCAATGGAATAACCGCTGGCAGCTACTGCTGCTGAGCCTGCTTGTCTGCATACCAGCAAGTCAACTTTTGGCCGACGACGACGCGGAGGCCGTGCAGTTCGATCGCCAGGTTCGAACCATCTTCTCAAACCACTGCTATGCCTGTCATGGCCCCGATGCCAATGCCCGCGAGGGTGATTTGCGGCTGGATCTTGAGCAGAGTGTCTTCAGCAAACGTGATCCGGTCACGATCCAGCCGGGCCAGGCGTCAGCCAGCGAGATCTATCGTCGCATTACATCGGACGACCCAGACCTGCAGATGCCGCCGCCAGATGCCAAGAAACCGCTTAGCGACGAACAGAAAGCGACTATCGGACACTGGATCGATCAGGGTGCCGAGTGGGAGAGTCACTGGGCCTGGACTGCGCCCCAGCCTGTCCAGGTTCCGGGCGCCAGGAAAATGCGAGGCGTGATCAACGATATTGATCGCTTCATCCTCACTCGACTTGGCCAGGCGGGCCTCAAGCGAGTACAACCGGCCGATCCCGTGACCCTGATTCGCCGACTTAGTTTTGACTTGCTCGGCCTGCCACCCACGCCCGAACAGGTCAGGGCCTTCGTTGAAGAGAGCAGCCCGGATGCCTACGACAAGCTGGTAGAAGAACTGCTCGACTCTCCGCATTACGGCGAGCGAATGGCAATCTACTGGCTCGACGTGGTCCGATATGCCGACAGCAACGGCTATCACGCAGACAAGAGCCGGTCGATCTCTCCCTACCGCGATTACGTCATCGGGTCGTTTAATAACAACCTGCCCTACAACCAGTTCATCCTCGAACAACTGGCTGGCGACCTGCTGCCAGAACCGACGGTCCAACAGAAAGTAGCTTCTGGCTTCAACATGCTGCTGCAGACCACCGATGAGGGCGGAGCCCAGGCCAAGGAATACCTGGCCAAGTACTCCGCCGATCGCGTCCGCAACACCTCCACGATCTTCATGGGAGTCACGATGGGCTGTTGCGAATGCCATGACCACAAGTACGACCCCTTCACGACCCGCGACTTTTACCAGTTCGCTGCCTTTTTTGCTGACGTTAAGGAAGTTGGTGTCGGCAATGCAACTCCCTATCCCGTCGCCACGCCGCAGTTCCAGGAACAGCTGGCCGGCCTGGACAAGCAGCTGAGCGAGGCAATGCAACAGCTCGAGACAGCGACAGTGGAGCTGGCGGCTGCTCAAAAAGCGTGGGAAGCGAAGATCGCTGCCGCGGCCACAACCGAGGCGAGCCTCTCGGCCTGGCACATTATCGGTCCCTTCGCTGCGGCCAGTTTTGAGGAGGCGCACACCAAGCAGTTCCCACCGGAGACCGAAATCGCACTGGAAAAGAAGTACGGTAAAATTGGCTGGCGAAAGGATGACAAGCTGGTGGACGGCACGATCCACACCTTGACCGGTGAAAACTCCGCCACCTACCTCTACCGCACCATCCAGGTCGAAACGGCAACCAGCCTGCCGGTCTCGCTGGGCAGCGATGACAGCCTGAAAATCTGGCTCAACGGCAAGCTCGTCTTTGAGAACAAGGTCCTGCGTGGCGTGCTGGCCGACCAGGACAAGCTGAGACTGGAGCTGACAGAAGGTGAAAACAGGCTACTGATGAAAGTTGCCAATGGCGGAGGTGGCTATGGTTTCTATTTTCAGCACAAGGCTTCCACGCTGCCGGCAGAATTGCTGGCTATTCTCAAGACACCGGCTGGTGATCGTAACGAGCAGCAACAGTCGCAACTGGCAACCTATTACCGATCGATCGCCCCGCTGCTCAAGCCGGTTCGTGAGACTGTTGCCAGGCTGCAGCAGGAAAAGAAGCAGCTGAATGATCAGATGCCTCGCAGCTTGATGACGGTGGCCGTCGCACCACGTCCGATTCGCATCCTGCCGCGTGGCAACTGGCTGGACGAAACCGGTCCCGTGGTGGACCCGGCAATTCCGGGATTCCTCGGTCAGCTGGAATCGGCAGAACGTGCCAGCCGGCTGGACCTGGCCAATTGGATGATCTCGCGAGAGAACCCGCTGACCGCCCGGACCTTTGTGAACCGGCTCTGGAAAATGTTTTACGGCAAGGGGCTGGCGGAACCGCTGGATGACCTCGGTAACCAGGGGACACGGCCGAGCCACCCGGCATTGCTGGATTACCTGGCCATCCGCTTCATGGAGAGCGGCTGGGATGTCAAGCAGATAGTCCGGCTGATGGTACTCTCCGCAACCTATCGCCAGTCATCGGTTCCCACCGACAAGCTGGTCGAGCAGGACCCGCTCAACGAACTGTTTGGCAGGCAGGCACGATTTCGGCTGGATGCCGAGCTGGTACGGGATAATGCCCTGGCAGTCAGCGGTCTCTTGAACCGCACGATTGGAGGACCGAGCGTGAAGCCCTATCAGCCGGCTGGCTACTGGGCCCACATGAATTTTCCCAAACGCAGCTGGCAAGCGTCCGCTGAGAACCAGATCTATCGCCGTGGTCTGTATACACACTGGCAGCGGATGTTCCTGCATCCCAGCCTGCTGGCCTTTGATGCGCCCAGCCGCGAGGAATGCACGGTCGAGCGGGCACGTTCCAATATTCCGCAGCAGGCACTGGTGCTGCTGAACGATCCGACCTATGTCGAGGCGGCCCGGGCACTGGCTGTCCGGATGTTGACGTCCAGCAATGCTGCTGCGGAAGACAGGATTGAATGGCTGTTCCAGGCTGTACTTTCCCGCCAACCGACAGACCGGGAACTGGAAGTCCTGCAGGGGGTGATTGAGCGACAGCTGGAGAGCTATCAGCAGGATCCTGATGCAGCCAAGCAGCTGCTTGCTGTAGGCCGTTTTCCCGTGCCAGAGGAACTCGATACTGTCGAACTGGCAGCCTGGTCATCCGTTACACGAGTCATGCTGAACCTTCACGAGACAATTACACGCAACTAATTGAAACCAGTTCTGAGGATACGATGAACCAGCAACCCTATTCTGATGTGACACGCCGTGGTTTCCTGGGCAGAGGTTCGCAGGGACTTGGTGGCATGGTGCTGGCTTCCATGCTGGCCCAGAACGCGAGGGCAGAACCGGGCGAACGCCAGCAGGGAATGCTTGATCAGTTGCACTATCCGGCCAGGGCCAAGCGGGTAATCTTCATGGTCATGGCGGGTGGCATGTCGCACTTGGAAACGCTCGATCACAAGCCCAAGCTGGCGGAAATGCATAGCCAGCCAATGCCCGATTCGTTTACCAAGGGGCAGCCGATTGCCCAGCTGCAGGGCAAGAAGCTGACCTGTTTTGCCCCCCAGCATGCATTTCAGAAGCACGGCGACAATGGCCAGGAGATCTCGGCCATTTTTCCCAAGCTGTCCGGCATGCTGGACGAGATGTGTATCATTCGTGGCTTCAAGACCGAGGCGATTAATCACGATCCAGCCCACACCTTCATGAACACCGGGACGACGATCAGCGGCCGTCCCTCGATGGGCTCCTGGCTGGAATACGGGCTGGGTACCGAGTCGGAAGATCTGCCGGGATTCGTGGTGCTGACGTCCGTCGGCGGCGGCCAGGATCAACCGATCGCATCGCGGCAGTGGCACAGCGGTTTTCTGCCCAGCCGTTTCCAGGGAGTGCACTTTCACAGCAAGGGCGACCCGGTGCTGTATGTGAAGAATCCACCAGGCGTCAACCAGCAGCGACAGCAGGACGTGGTGCAGGCGATCCAGGAGCTGAATGGCATTCGTGATGAAGTTATCCGTGATCCCGAGATCGCCACGCGAATCAGCCAGTACGAACTGGCTTTCAAAATGCAGACCAGCGTGCCCGAGCTGATGGATGTCTCCGCAGAGACCCAGGAGACGCTGGACCTGTACGCAACCAAGGGTGCTGACGGCTCATTCGCCGCCAACTGCCTGCTGGCCCGTCGTCTGGTCGAGCGGGGCGTCCGCTTTGTGCAGCTTTATCACCGCGGCTGGGATCACCATGGCAATATCAAGGCGGCCAGCGAAGCGACCGGTCGATTGGTCGACCAGGGTGCTTATGGCCTGCTGGCGGACCTCAAACGTCGCGACATGCTCAAGGATACGCTAGTCGTTCTGGCCAGCGAGTTTGGACGCACGCCAATGGCCCAGGGGTCGGGACGAGATCACCATATCAAGGGATATTCGATCTGGCTGGCCGGTGGTGGCATCAAGGGTGGCATTACCCATGGTGCCACGGACGAGCTGGGGTACAACGCAGTTGAGGATGTGGTCACGGTCAACGACCTGCATGCCACCATGCTGCACCTGCTCGGTATCGACCACCTGCAGTTCACTTACCGCTTCCAGGGTCGCGACTTCCGACTGACGGACGTCGAGGGCGAGGTCGTCAAGCCAATCCTGGCATAACCGAGTTGCCCTGCCGACTGCCGAAGTCAGTCGGGTACTGACTAACAGTCGTAGTACAGGCAGAACTCGTAGGGATGCGGACGCAAACGCATCGCATCGACCTCGTTCTTCCGTTTGTACTCAATCCAGATAGAGAGCAGGTCGTCGGTAAAGACCTCTCCACGCAGGAGGAATTCCTGGTCCTGCTCGAGCGCATCGAGCGCCGCTTCGAGGCTGGCCGGAGTACTGGGAATTGACGCTGCCTCGGCCGCATCAAGTTCGTAGATATCCTGGTCCAGCGAGGCACCAGGATCGATCTTGTTCTGGATACCGTCGAGGGCTGCCATCAGGATGGCGGAGAAGGCGAGGTAGGGGTTACAGCTGGGATCGGGACAACGGAACTCGATCCGCTTGGCCTTGGGATTCTGGCTGTACATTGGGATCCGGCAGGCGGCTGAACGGTTCCGCTGGGAATAGGCCAGGTTAACCGGCGCCTCGTAGCCCGGCACCAGCCGCTTGTAGCTGTTGGTCGTGGGATTGCTAAAAGCCAGCACAGCTGGCGCGTGTCGCAGCAGCCCGCCGATCGCATGCAGCGCCATTTCGCTGAGGCCGGCATAACCGCTGCCGGCAAACAACGGCTGTTCATCTTTCCAGAGGGAAAGGTGCGTGTGCATGCCCGAGCCGTTGTCCGTGAAGACCGGCTTGGGCATGAAAGTGGCCGTCTTGTTGTGGCGATGTGCGACGTTCTTGATGACATACTTGTAGATCATCATCTGGTCCGCCATGGCAACCAGGCTGTCAAACTGCAGGTCGATTTCTGACTGACCCGCTGTACCGACTTCATGATGCTGGCACTCAACGGTCAGTCCACATTCGATCAAGGTCTGCATCATCTCGTTGCGGACGTCCATCAGGTGATCGGTCGGTGGCACCGGAAAATAGCCCTCCTTGTGGCGCACCTTGTTAGCCAGGTTGGGGCTTTCCACCCGGCCACGATTCCATTCTGCTTCCACGCTATCGACATGGTAGTAGCCCTCGTGGGCATTTTGATCGAAGCGGACATCGTCAAGGATGAAGAATTCCGCCTCGGGACCGAAGTAGGCGGTATCCGCGATTGCCGTGGCATTCAAATAGGCAACGGCCTTGCGGGCCACATGGCGGGGGTCACGAGAGTAGTCCTCGCCGGTGATCGGGTCCTGGATATTGCAGAGAATATTGAGCGTCTTCAGCTCGGTGAACGGATCGATGAAGGCGGTCTCCGGCTGTGGCACGATCAGCATGTCACTTTCGTTGATCGTCTGCCAGCCACGGATACTGGAGCCATCAAATCCCAGCCCGCTTTCGAACACATCCTCGTTCAGCTGGCTTACCGGGATAGTGGTATGTTGCCAGCTGCCGGGCAAATCGACGAAGCGGAGATCGATCGCCACGATACCCTTCTCGCGACAGAGTGTGAGAACTTCTTTGGGATTCATCAAATCGCTCCTCGGAGTTCTTCAGAGCCAAGCCGTCGAAACGACGTCGGCAAAAAAAGGCGACCACCCGACTTCGGATGGCCGCCTGATGGAATGGGTCTCAGCCACCATCGAATACTCTCCTAGGATTTTACCGAGGAGAGAATTCGAGCCACCACGCGATAAGGATCGGCGTTGGAGGCTGGGCGGCGATCTTCCAGGTAGCCTTTCCAGCCGTCACGAACCGTGGCAACTGGAATCCGGATCGAGGCACCACGATCGCTCACACCATAGCTGAAGGCACTGATGTGCTGCGTCTCGTGCAGGCCAGTCAGCCGCTGGTCGTTGTCCGAGCCATAATCGGCAATATGCTCATCATGAGCCGTTGCGAACTTCTCACAGATGCCAGTGATCAATTCCTCGCCACCTTCCTCGCGGATGGCAGTATTGGAAAAGTTGGCGTGCATGCCGCTGCCGTTCCAGTCTCCCTTGACTGGCTTGGGGTGAATTGACACGGTCACACCAAAATCCTCGGCAGTCCGATACAGCAGGTAACGGGAAATCCAGAGGTCGTCAGCTGCTTTCTTGGCTCCCTCGCCAAACAGCTGGTATTCCCACTGGCCCTTCATCACCTCGGCGTTGATACCGGTGATACCAAGGCCCGCATCGAGGCAGGCATCGAGGTGAAGTTCGACGATCTCGCGGCCGACGCAGTTGTCGATGCCGACCGAGCAGTAATAGGGACCCTGGGGACCGGGAAAGCCATCGGCGGGAAAGCCGAGCGGCAGCCCATCCACCATCAGGGTGTATTCCTGCTCGAAGCCGAACCAGAAGTCGTCGTCATCTTCAAACGTGGATCGCATGTTGGTCTCGTGTGGCGAGTCGTCTGCACCGTAGACCTCGCAAAGGACCAGGAAACCGTCGCGACGGGCAGGATCGGGGACCATTCGAACAGGTCGCAGGAGGCAATCGGAGTTGTCACCGGCGGCTTGCTCGGTGGAACTACCATCAAATCCCCACTCGGGACAATCCGACGGGCCAGCCGGCTCGCTGCTGACGATTTTAGTTTTGCTACGCAGGTTTGGCTCGGGCGAATAACCGTCCAGCCAGATGTATTCCAACTTGAAACTCATCGCTTCATTCACTCCCTATCAACGTCTACGGTTGCATGTCCACATAACCGCGGCCGGCCGCCTGATCTGGCGCAATTATCCAGTAAATCTGACACCGGCAAACTCCGCCGTGAGTGCACCGATCCTGGCGCAATGTCAGTCCGTCAGGAAGTGACGGAAGGGATTTTATAACCCATCAATTGGGCACTGTCACCCCTGAGAAGTGCCGTTCGATGCCAGAGCTTGCAGGTGAGCGGTTGGGACCTGATCAAGACCCTGACCGCTGACTCCTGGCCCCTAACGCTTCGGACGTTCGGCGACCATGTGCCTGAGCACGTCCAGGCCGGTTTGCAGCACCAGGTCGAGTTCGGCGTTCGCTGGCGACGAATTGCTGTCGGCCATGCGGACAATCACATCGGGCGTAACTCCCTGCTGGCTGATCGCCCGACCGCTGGGTGAATAGAAGCGGGCCGTGGTCAGTCGAATACCGGCGGTGGTATTGGTGAGCGGAAAGATCCCCTGCACGCTCCCCTTGCCATAACTCGTCTGACCCACAATTCGCCCACGTTTTGTGTCGCGGATGGCACCGGCAAAAACCTCGCTGGCACTGGCGGAATTGCCATTCATCAGGAGCACCAGGGGCATCTTCCAGGTACCCAGCTCGTTGGCCTGGTAATCGATATCCTCGCTGGCCGCACGGCCGCGAGTCGACACGATGGTCCCGGCGCGGACAAACTTGTCGCTGACCTCGACCGAGCCCATCAGCAGCCCGCCGGGGTTGTCACGAATATCAATCACCAACGAATTCATCCCCTCGCGATGCAGTTTCCAGAGTGCATCGTCCACATCATCGCCGGTCGATTTCTGGAAACTGACAATCTTGAAATAGCCGATACCGAGTTCGCGATCGAGTATTTTCACCGATTCCACGCTGGCAACTTCCACGCGGCGGCGACGCAGCATCAACTCGCGCCGCTTGTTCTCGGCGGTCACAATCGTCAACGTGACAGGCGACCCCTCGGGGCCACGCAGCAGGTCGGCAGCATGATCGGCGGTGATCTGAGGGATGCTCTGTCCAGCGACAGTGACAATCTGATCGCCACGACGAATACCAGCCTCGTGCGCTGGACCATTGTTGATCACGCGGACGACCTTGAGACGATTGTCACTGGTGGTCAACTCAATTCCCAGGCCGACAAAGTTGCCTTCGATCTGGGAGAACATTTCATCGAGCTGGTAGGGGGTGAGGTAACTGGAATACTTGTCCAGAGCCATGATCGCCGCGCAGTTACATTCCAGCACAACCGCCTGCGGGACCAGTCCCAGCTGTTGCTGGCCTTGACGGGCAACCAGGCGGACGGCCTCCTGCAGCTGCTGTCGAGTTGCTGGAGGACGATCGACCAGCAGCTGGCGAGCCTGCTGGAGAAACTGGCGCGTCTCTGCAGCGGCAGGATCAAGCTTGTGATGGCTGGTGAAGACTTTGTCCGAGCAGGCGATCTCGAGGCCACGGTAACAGTGGCGAGCGATCGCGGCCCAGCGAGGCTGGTGAAAATGGTGAGCCTGGACTTTCAGCATGATTTCGCCGAAACCAGCAACGCAGCGATTGAGTGGCGTTGTGCGGTAGGCGTCGACAAAACTGGCGTCATGATAGCGACGCGCCAGGTCGGTGTGCATGCGGGCGGTCTTGAGCCGCGACTGCAGGTCGTCGTGATCGGGGAACTGACGCAGGGCATCGCGGTAATGATCTCGAGCGGCATTCCATCGCTGGTTGGTTTCCAGCTGCTGACCCGCCTCCAGGATGACCTCGATCGCCTGGCTGGCAGGAGCCGCTGGAATGCGGATGCGTGGCTGGGCAATGCTGCTGCTGACCATCAGCGTGGCCAGCAGGACAATGCTCAAGAGCCTTGTGAACGGGGGAAAACGCCGCGCGAGAGGGGGCATTGGCATGAGTGTGATCCATCCGTGACCAGGGTGGGAGAGCAGCGGTGGGGGACTGCTGCTGGCCGAAATGCGCTCCTGCGCAGGGGTCTTCGGCCAAGTAGATATAGGTCACAAAAGGGGCCGGTCAAGCAGCTTGGAGAAAGAATCCAGCCGGCAATTCGGTAGCAGCCGAATAACCGGCAAAGTCACGCCCGGTTAGGCCGAATTACGCAGCTGTAACAGTGTGACGCGCAGTCTGGAGATGGCAGCGATTCAGCTCCGCTCGCTGTGCAACGTCGGCCATGCATCCTGCCCAAGGCCAAAGGCCGTCAGGTACCATCAGATGTAGTACATCGGCTCGGTGGCGTTGCCCGCCTCGGCCAGCAGATCCGCGAAGCTGATGGCAGACAACTGCTCCGCCTCGCTGCTGGAAACGTCTTGCCAATTCGAGATCAAAACATCGGTCATTGCGGACCGCTGGCTGGCACTGCTGACAATCTCCTCAGGCTGCGGATCGACCACCCGCATCACGTCCAGCAGGCTGATATCGGCAGCAGGAAGAAGCAGGCGATATCCGCCAGCGGCACCCCGTGTGCTCTGCACCAGGCCGGCACTCTTGAGCTGCTGGAATATCTGCACCAGAAACTGAGGGGGAATGCCATGACGGTCTGCAATCAAGGCGGCCCGCACAGGGCGTGGCTCGTCCGCATGGCGAGCCAATTCCAGGACGGCAATGCAGGCATATTCGGTCCGTGCAGAAATACTCAGCATCGCCAGCAGCACTCCTTCAGCATGCGCTCTTTCAGTCTTCGTCATCCAGCGAATGCAGCCCGCATTCGGTCTTCGCCTGGCCGCTCCAGCGACCCGCACGCTCATCATCGCCCAACAACACAGCCCGTGTGCAGGGCCGGCAGCCGATGCTGGGAAAGCCCTCGTCATGGAGCGGGTTGTAGGGGATATCTTCCGCTGTGATCATGCTCCAGATTTCCTCTTTCGTCGAGTTCGCCAGCGGGCTGACCTTGACCAGCTGAAACTTTTTGTCCCAGCCGACAATCGCTGCCCTCGCACGGTCCGGGCTCTGGTCCCGACGAATCGCGCTGGCCCAGGCATTCAGACCGTCGGCCGCCCGCTCAAGCAGCTTGATCTTGCGGTCAAAGCAGCACTGGTTGGGATTGCTCTCGTACAGCGGGCCGCCATGCAGGGCCTCGTAAGCCGGCACGTCCAACTCGGGCTTGAGCATGATCACATCGATACCGTAGCGCTGCTTGATCCGCTCACGCATCTTCAGTGTTTCATCAAACTGGTAGCCGGTGTCGAGATTGAAGATCGGTGTCTGCGGAGCGATCTCGGCCAGCATGTGAATCAGCGTCATGCCCTCAGGGCCAAACGCCGTTGCCATGGAAAAATGTGGGGCAAAACGGTCAGTAGCCCAGCTGAGAATCTCTCGCGGACTGGCCGTCTCCAGGCTGGCATCGGCCGCCGCAAGTTCCTCGGCCAAAGCGTCGGAATACTGGATTTTTTCGAATCCAGCGGGGGGCGCAAGCGTCGCCACAGCCGCAGAACTGGCAGCATCCTCTGACATCGAATTACCTACCGATGAAACCGACATACTCCAAACCTATTAATGTTGATCGGGTTAGTCAAGTATAGGTCTTGAGTTGAATCGGGGCAGCTCTTAATTGGAATCTCTGATGCGGTTCAGAACTGCCGGCGAGCAGCTCCCCCGGGGGCTGTCGATTGTTCTATACTGACGGGTCGCCCTGGCATGCCAGCATGCGGGCTGCACCCCATCATCCCCTGGCGGCTCCGCCTTAGCAGATCTCACTCGGCCATGGAAAACCAGCACGAATGCTACCTGGCCGCCGACCTCGGTGCCTCCAGCGGTCGTCTGGTCGCCGGTCAGTTTGACGGCGCCGAGCTTAAGCTGGAGGAAGTTCATCGTTTCGCCAACGGGGGGATCGAGATTGGTGGCAACCTGCACTGGAACCTCCTCGAACTCTGGAACCAGTTGCTGCAGGGCCTCGGCACGGCAGCCGCCAGCGATGCCTCATCTGTCGTCAGCCTGGGAGTCGACACCTGGGGAGTCGACTTTGGACTGCTCGATCGCAACGACCAGCTGATTGCCAACCCCCGTCACTATCGCAACCAGTCCAGCGAGATCCTCGACCAGGCATTTGAAATCGTCCCACGGGGAGAGATCTTCGAGCAGACCGGCCTGCAGTTCATGGAGTTCAACACACTCTACCAGCTGCTTTCACTGCAGCAGGAAAACTCGCCACTGCTGGACATCGCCGATTCGCTGCTGATGATCCCCGACCTCTTCCACTGGATGCTCAGCGGCGAGAAGGTCAACGAGTACACCAACGCCACCACGACACAGATGCTCGACCCACGCAGCTCAAGCTGGTCGGAGAGCCTGCTCAACAGCTTTAACCTGCCGGCCCACATTCTGCAGCCGGTCACTGCCCCTGGAACAACACTCGGTCCACTAAGGAAATCACTGGCCGATTCCACGGGTCTGGCGAACCTGCAGGTTGTGCTCCCTGGCAGCCACGACACGGCCAGTGCCGTGATGGCAGTTCCGGTCGAGACCGAGACGCTGGCCCGTGGCGACTGGTGTTACATCAGCAGCGGCACCTGGTCGCTGATGGGAGCTGAAATACCGGCTCCGGTTATCAACGACACCTGCCAGCAGCTCAACTTTACCAACGAGGGTGGCGTCGGCGGCACCGTCCGCTTGCTCAAGAATATCGCCGGCTTATGGCTACTCCAGCAGTGCCGGGCAGCCTGGTCAAGCCAGCAGGACTATAGCTGGGACCAGCTCGTCGAACTGGCCAACCAGAGCCCGCCACTACAGAGCCTGGTCGACCCGGACGACCCCCGCTTTGTCGCCCCGCCAGACATGCCGGCGGAAATCCAGGACTTCTGCCAGCAGACAGGCCAGGCCGCACCGTCATCCGAGGGCGCGATCGTTCGCTGTGTGCTGGAGAGCCTGGCCCTGCGTTACCGCCAGGTGTTGGCCTCACTGGAGCAACTCTGTGGCCAGACCCTGCAGACGATCCACATTGTCGGTGGCGGCAGCCAGAACGAGATGCTTTGCCAGATGACGGCGGACGCCTGTAATCGCCAGGTTATTGCTGGCCCCGTCGAAGCGACGGCGATCGGCAACCTCGGTATGCAACTGGTGGCTCGCGGTGCGGTCGGCTCGATCGGACAGGCCCGCGAGGTGGTACGGACCAGCTTTCCTGTCCAGCGGTACGAGCCAGCCGCAACGTCTGCCTGGGACGACGCTGCCAGTCGGCTGGACAAGATACTGGCGGAACGGGCCTGAAGCTGCTCAGATAACCTCCATCACGCCAACAACTTTGAGGAGATGATTTGATGACCAAGGTGGGAATTGCCGGTGTCGGCTTCATGGGTTGGATCCATTACCTGGCTTACCAGCAGCGAGACGACATCCAGTTGGCTGCTATTTGCACAAGAAATGAGCAGAAGCTGGCTGGGGACTGGAGCAGCATCAAGGGCAACTTTGGCCCCCAGGCCGACCAGGTCGACGTCTCCAGCCTGGCCTGCTACAGCAACGTGTCCGACATGCTGGCAGATCCCGAGCTGGACTTGATCGACATCTGCCTGCCACCCGACATGCACCTGCCGGTCGCCCTCGAGGCCCTTGAGGCAGGCAAGCACGTCTTCTGTGAAAAGCCGCTGGCACTGGAACCGGAGCATTGTGACCAGCTGGTAACAGCCGCTGCCGCGGCAGATCGATTACTGCTGGTCGGCCACGTGCTGCCCTTCTTGCCCGAATACATGTTCTTGCGGGAGGCGATCGCTGACGGTCGTTACGGTGCGTTGTTGGGCGGCCATTTTGACCGCGTCATCTCCGACCCCGAATGGCTGCCGGACTTTTACGATCCCCAGCGAGTTGGCGGGCCGCTGATTGATCTGCATGTCCACGACGCCCACTTGATCCGTCTGCTGCTGGGCATGCCGACCGAAGTCGTCAGCCGCGGTCGTATGCGGGGCGAGGTAGTCGAGTACTGCCAATCGCTGTTCACTTTCGCCGACGAATCACTGGTCGTCAGCTCGACCAGCGGCGTGATTCAGCAACAGGGACGCGGCTTCATGCATGGCTACGAAGTGCACTTTGAACAAGCCACGCTGCAATTCCGCTTTTCGGCGCTGGCAGACGAGCCGGAATTGAGCCCCTTGAAAGTGCTCACTTCCGACGGCCAGGTGGAGCGGCCGGAGCTTGGCGACGGTGACATGATCGTTGCCTTTGCTGCTGAGATCGCGGAGGTAACAGCCTCGCTGGCTGCCGGACAACCGTCGCAGCTGATCTCCGGCGAGCTGGCTCGCGATGCCATTATCCTCTGCCAGAGACAGACTGAATCCGTGCTCCAGGGGGCCCCTGTGAGCGTCTCCTAGTAGTCGCCATCCCAAGCAGATCGACCATGTCAACCATCATCCTCGACACCAGCGGCGACGATCCACGCGATGCGATCCATCGTGCCGTGGAATCCCTGGCCGCGGGGGGCCTAGTCGTATTACCAACAGAGACAGTTTATGGACTGGCCGCCACGGCACTTGATGGTGATGCCGTGGCCAGCCTGGTAGCAGCCAAGCAGCGGCCGACCGATCAGCCTCTTGCCCTGGCAGTTGCCAGCGCCGATGCGGCCTGGGATTTTGTGCCGGAACCGAGTTCCCTCGCAGTCCGGCTGGCTCGCCGCGGCTGGCCCGGTCCGTTGACCCTCGTGCTGCCGGTCGATCACGCCGAAAGTGCCCTGCACCAGTTACCCGCCAATGTTCAGCCAGTCGTGGCACCCTCGGGCACAATCGGTTTTCGGGTCCCGCAGAACGATGTCACTCGATCGGTACTGCAGCTCTCCGCCGGGCCACTGGTACTGTCCAGCGCCAACCAGCACGGTCAGCCACCCGCCACCGCTGCGGACCAGGTCATTGATCTGGGAGATTCGATCTGCCTCGTGCTGGACGACGGGCCAACTCACTACCAGGACGCCTCCAGCGTGGTCCTGGTGGACGGCAACCGCTTTGAGATGCTGCGTGAAGGGGTACTGACCAGGCAGCATATCGAGACCATCTCGCGCGGCATGATCCTGACCGTCTGCACCGGCAATACCTGCCGCAGCCCGATGGCTGAGGGACTGCTCAGACACCGCATCAGTGAATCTCTGGACTGCCCATTCGATCAGCTCGATCAACACGGTATCATGGTCATGTCTGCTGGTATTTCTGCTCCGGCTGGAAGCCCGGCAAGTCGCGAAGCTGAAGCAGTGCTGGCGGAGCGAAAACTGGACATTTCCAGCCACATAAGCCGCCAGGTTGACGAGCAGTTGATCCGTTTCGCGGACCAGATCTGGACCATGACGCGCGTGCACAGGGACGTGATTGTCCAGCAGTGGCCCCATGTCGCTGACCGGGTCCACGTCCTGGATCCAGCTGGAGGGGATGTTGCTGACCCGATCGGCGGACCACTTCAGCAATACCACGAATGTGCCAAGCAGATTGACAGTTTTCTTGAGCAGCGGCTGGATAAAATAGACCTGGCATCTTTTCGTCCAGCAGAGAGCGACAGGGGAGAAACAGCTTAATGCGAGTTGCCGTCGGATCTGATCACCGGGGTTTTCGAGTCAAGGCCAAGCTCATGGAGCTGGTGGCCTCGCTGGGTCATGAAGTTGCAGACGAGGGAACCGATAGCGAAGAGAGTATCGACTATCCCGATATCGCCACGGCTGTCAGCAGCAAGGTCACCAGCGGCCAGGCCGACCGCGGTATCCTGATCTGTGGTACTGGCATCGGCATGGCAATCGCAGCCAACAAGTTTGACGGCGTCCGGGCCGCACCAATCCATGACGAGATCACCGCCGAAATGAGCCGTCGGCACAATGATGTCAACGTGCTCTGCCTGTCGGGTGACATGCTGGGAGAGCGCAACATTGACCAGCTGGTGCAGATCTGGCTCGATACCGAATTCGAAGGCGGCCGCCACGCTCGACGGCTTGATAAAATCAGCGACCTGGAAACAGACGCGTAGCTCTGCAGTCGCCTCCTGCTCTATTCGCTTTACTTACCGCTCTCCCCTGGGCTGTCGGCATCTTCCCGCCCAAAGAACATCATGTGTTGCCAGGGCAGCTTGTCGTACTGGCGGACCAGTTTGAAACCATTGGGAGCCATCTCCCTGAGAATCTGGTTCTTGCTCATCTTATGAAGTGGCTTGATTGGCACCTTGGGATCTTCTTCACGAAACTCGACCAGCACAATCTGGCCACCCGGCTTGAGGCTGGCTCGCATCGACTTGAGCATCAACTCTGGATGTGAAAACTCATGGTACACATCGACCAGCAGGATCAGATCCACCGTGCCCGGAATCAGGCGAGGATTGTGATAAGAGCCAAGCAGGGGTGTAATATTTTCCAACCCCATCTGCTCCATTCGATCCCTCAGCAGCTTGAGCATCTCCGGCTGCACATCGACGCCCAGCACGTGGCCACCAGCCCCGACCATGCGGGCCAGCTTGAGCGTGTGAAAGCCGTTGCCGCAACCCATATCACAAATCGTCATGCCAGGTTTGACACCCAGGTTCGTCAACATCAGCGAGCAGCGTTCCTCGCGTTCACGCTCGTTACGAATTAACCAGGGGGCGCCGCTGAAGTGCATTGTGCGGGCGATTTCCCGACCCATGTAGGCGCGGCGGGCAGGTGGCAGCTTGGCCGGTTCCTGGGCCCCGACATCGGCCGCCAGCGTGGCAAGCATCAGCAGCAGCGGCAGGTAAGGGACCGAGTTCCAGCAGCACGGGGCAGCTCTGTTTTTCATAACCTTCTCCTCGTGAATTTTCAGAATTATAGAGGCGCATACCGCATTCATACAAATGCTGGCTCGACGGCAGTACGAACGCTACACTCTTGAACAGGAAACTGACAGCTTCGCATCCTTCGACAGACGACACGAGACAGACCGATATGAGTACGATTCGACGCCGCGACCTGCTGGCCGCTTCCGTCGTCAGCCTGGCAGCCGGCACGGTTGCCAGCAGCCAGACGAGACGACAGCTACGTAAGAACTATCCGCTGCCAGGCGAAAACATGCGATATGGCCTGGTCACTTACCAGTGGGGCAATGACTGGGACCTGCCAACGCTGATCCGCAACTGTGAACAGTCACTCTGCCTCGGCGTCGAACTGCGTAGCACCCACGCCCACGGTGTGGAGCCGGAACTTAACAGGGACCAGCGGCGTGAGGTCGCTGACCGTTTTGCTGACACTCCCGTGGCCCTGGTCGGGCTCGGCAGCAATGAACGTTTCGACAATCCCGACCCGGCGGTCGTTGCCAAGGCAATCGAACGTTCCAAACAGTTTATCGTGCTCAGCCACGATGTCGGCGGCTCGGGCGTCAAGGTCAAGCCCGATCGCTTCTATGATGATGTACCACGGGAACAGACAATCGAACAAATCGGTATGGCACTCAACGAGCTGGGTGCCTTCGCCGCAGGTTGGGGACAGCAGGTCCGGCTGGAAGTCCACGGTCAATGTGCTCAACTCCCCACCATCAACGCCATCATGCAGATCGCTGACAATCCCAACGTGTCGGTCTGCTGGAACAGCAACGCCCAGGACCTTGAGGGGGAAGGGTTGACTCACAACTTCAACCTTGTCAGAGAGCGTTTCGGAGCCACGCTGCATGTGCGGGAGCTGGAAACTGAAAACTATCCGTACGACCAGCTGATGAGTTTGCTGGTCCGGTCAGACTACAACGGCTGGGTGATGCTTGAAGCCAGCAGCAAGCCAGACGACCGTGTAGCAGCACTGGCTGGCCAGGTGCGACGTTTCTACGAGCTCCGCAGCGGTATCCAGCGGGCAATCATCAAGGAAAATCGCAAACGCAGAGGTTAGGGGTTACGGGTGACAGGTTTCGAGTGAGTGGTCGCAGTGCCAGATTCCTGCCTTTAATAACCACTACAATCCGTCCTCGGCAAACTCTCTGCTACAAGACGCATGCATCGTAACGGTCACAGCGAATAGCAGCGGCACTATTCCGCCCGGATGCCGGATTCCACGGCTCTGAACTCTTGATGCTGCTGAGGATGTTATTAGATTCGAAGCAGGTGTCCGTTGTCTGCCCCGGCATGGCAACAGCGCGAGACACAGCAGCCGAAATATGATGGTGGTCATGATGAGTGACAACGGTACAGGATTCAGTCCCGCCGGCGGGAGCGACGTCGACCAGCTGCTTCTCAATGCGCAGCTACGGGACGATCTGGAACCGTACTGGGACGAGGCGGTCCATGTGGTCGATCGCTACCGGATGCCCACAGAACAGGAAAACGACTACCTCGAATCGATGCTCGCCTGGGAGCGTGCTCCCGTGTTACCAATCAGCAAGTGGTTTGATCCCGAGTTGGCGTTGCCACATCCGGAGAGCCTCTCGACGACTGAAATCCATGATCTCCTGGAGACAACACTGGACGTGCTTTACCAGCGAGATGTGACGCTCGAGCAGACCAACCACCTTTCGGACATTGAGTTGTATTGCCTGCTGCTGAGAGATATCCTGCCTGCCGAACAGAAGCTGCTACCAGGCGTTAAGGGGGGCTTGAAATGGCATTGCATTGATGCCGATGATGACCCTGAGACCTGGCTACGATACTACGCAAGCCGCGAAGAACGCGAACTCTGGCAGCGGGAAACCGACGGCAACGTGCCGCCGATGGAGTCCCCCCCCTACGACCGCAATCTGCCGCAGTATCGCTAGAATTTCCAGACCAGTACGCCTGCATACTGCAGATCGTTCGCCTTGCGGCCCTGCGGAGTACTGTCATAGCGGTCATAAGCAGACAACTTGACGCTCATGTCCAGCTTCTCATCCAGTAGCAGCTCCCAGCCAAACTCGGCTTCCACGCGAAAGTTGCGCCAGCTGGACCATTCAGGAAAATACTCTGCACCAATGATGACTCGCTGGCGAAGACTGACCTGACTTTCGGCCCGCAGCGAAAACACTGCTTCGGGAACCACGCGATCATCCACCGCACCAACTTCCTTTGAGATCCCTGCTCCCAGTCGTCCATGCAGCTCAAAGTCCGGGTCATCGTAAAACAGGATCGCCCGACCGCTATTCACACTGGTCCGTACGTCGAAGGCACGGAACTCGTCGTATTCCAGGGCAAACCGAGCGAACCATCCTTTTCGCTCATCATCTTCAATCCAGCGATGGGCAATATCCAGCAGGAGGTGATGGTCCGTGGTCCGTTTGTTTGACGAGGCCTTGAGGTAATCCAGCTCAATATCCAGGCGGCCAAATGTTGTCAGCCGCTGCAGGTCAACTGCTGAGGATTGCGAGAGGGTTTGTGAATTTCCTCGCGTGGCACTGATTCCCATCTCGATGGCGCCACTCCAGCTGAACTCGTCAACAGCCTCCACCAGCCCCGGCTCAACAGCCTCTGCTTGCTGCTGATCAACCACCACTGTCAGTTCCTCAAACGGGCTGTAAAGACGCGGAGGCTGGCCAGCGGCAGCCAACAGCTGTTCACTGAGAGTCTCCGCCGCGAGTGGCTGCAAGAGCAGCGCGGCAGGCAAAGACAGCACAAGTGAGATCAGGCGACTGCGCATGTGGGACGCGGAGATGGAGTTCTGGAAAGTACAGCGGAGGGGAGAGATTTAGCAGAAACCGCCGCGTGGCAACAGGTGAATCCACTGTCAGCGGGCAACGCCATGCGTCACTCAGGATTGCTGCACGGTCGCCCGGAACAGATCAGTCAGTCGGCGTGTGATCAGGCCAGGCGACCCATCGCCGATCTGGTTACCATCGACCTTGACGACCGGTATGACTTCGGCCGCACTCCCTGTCAGGAAGCACTCATCTGCTGCGTAGACGTCATCCAGCGTGAGCCGCGATTCGCGGACAGCCACGCCATCTTCACGGGCCAGGTCCATCACACAGGCCCTGGTGATGCCATGCAGCACACCTGATTCATAGGGTGGCGTCAGCAACTCACCCTCCTTGACGATGAAGATGTTATCCCCCGTGCACTCCGCCACGTCCCCCTCGTGGTTGAGCATCAGGGTCTCGACGCAGCCTGCTTCGAGCCCTTCGATTTTGGCCAGGATATTGTTGAGGTAATTGAGCGACTTGATCCGTGGATCGAGAGCTTGCGGATGGTTGCGAATTGTCCTGGCGGTCACAATCTCCAGCCCATTGGCATAGAACTCGTCAGGGTAGAGCGTGATGAAGTCGGGAATGATGATCACCTGGGGCTGCTCGCACTTGTTGGGATCCAGCCCCAGCGTGCCGACACCGCGAGTCACGACGAGGCGGATATAGCCATCCTCGATCTGGTTCACCGCCAGCGTCTGGATGACGGCCGCGGCCATGTCATCCTTGCTCAGCGGAATCGTCAGCTGAATCGCTGCCGCCGAATCCCACAACCGGTCAAGGTGTTCGCTCAGTCGGAAGACGGTCCCCGCATAGCTGCGCATACCCTCAAAAACGCCATCACCGTAGAGCAGGCCATGGTCGTAAACGCTGATCGTGGCGTTTACCTTGTCGACAAGTTCGCCGTTGATATAGATTTTCAGCGACATGTGATAACCAGTTGAGCGGTGGCATTCAGTCGCTGGCAACGCGTCCTGCGGCCAATCGCACCACCCGATCCGCTTGGCGAGCGATATGACTGTCATGGGTAACCATGACTATAGTGAGGCCTTGCTGCTGGTTCAAGGAGCGGAGAATGGCGAGAATCTCAGCTCCTGCTTCCTCATCCAGATTCCCCGTCGGCTCGTCTGCCAGCAGCAACCGTGGCTGCGATATCAGCGCCCGGGCAATCGCAACTCGCTGCATTTCACCCCCCGACATCTCGCGCGGCCGATGCTTGAGTCGATGCGAGAGTCCCACCAGTTCGAGTAATTCCAGTGCCCGCCTGCGATGGTGGCCACGATTCGCCCAGTACTTCAGCATGCTGTGCTGAATCATGACCGGAGTGAGCACGTTTTCCACCGCCGTCAACTCCGGCAGCAGATGGTAGAACTGGAAGATCATTCCGAAGTAGCGGTTCCGCAGAATGTCCTGTGAGCGAGCAGGCAAGTTGTCGATTCGGTTTCCCTCGAAGTGGATTTCGCCCTCGTCCGGTTTGTCGAGCGTGCCCAGCAGGTGCAGCAACGTGCTCTTGCCTGACCCGCTCTGGCCGACGATCGCCTGGAACTCACCCTCCTGGACAGAAAAATCCGTCCCCTGCAGCACAGGGATCGTGACCTGGTCCTTGCGATAACACTTGACCAGGCTGCGGGCCTCCAGCAATACCTTTCGATCTGTCTCGATCGGCTCTGGATTCTCAAACGAGATGTGCGCAGCCGGTCCCTGCTGTAGCTCAAGTTGCGGCCGCTGGTGCTGAACGTTACTCATATCGCAGCGCCTCCACCGGATGAAGTCGAGCAGCCTTACGTGCCGGCAGCACGCTTGCCAGTACGGCAATCAGCACCGATCCGACAGACACCAACACCACTGTGAGGGGATTGACGATGACCGGTATCTGCTGGAAATAGTAGATGGTGGGGTCAAATATCTCTCGCCCCGTCACCGCACTGACCCAGTCGGCAATCAGGTTGATATTATCCACGAACAACAGGCCCAGGACGGTGCCAATGCCTGCACCGACGACACCAAGTGCCAGTCCATATCCCAGGAAGATACTCATCACGCCCCGGCTAGGAGCTCCCAGTGACTTGAGCACGCCAATATCTCTCGTCTTCTCAACCACGATCATGAAGAACGTTGCCAGGATGCCGAAGCCAGCCACCGCAATGATCAGAAACAGGAGGATATTGAGGATCGTTGTCTCCAGTTGCACGGCCGACAGCAAGGGACCCTGCATGTCCATCCAGGTCTGAATCCGATAGCCAAACTGCAGCGCCGGAAAGCGAGCCTGCAGAGCATCCCGAGCGGCGTTCAGATCGGCACCCTCCCGCAGCTTGATTTGGACCGACGTCACACTGCTCACGCCACTCTGTTGATCGATCATGCCACGCAGCCGCTGCAGGTGAGCGAGTGGTACAAAAGCGAAGCTCGAGTCATATTCGCTCATCTTGCTCTCGTACAGGTCGACCACGGTAAAGGTGTCGCTGACAGCACGCGGTGGACGACCGGAATTCGGGAAAGTGACCTGCACGTCGTCGCCGGGAGCACAGAGGTAATAGTCGTGAACCTCGCCGTCGCCATCTCGACTCTTGAGACTGCAAATCGCAATGCCCAGGATGATCCCGGTGAACTGTTCCGTGGCCGGGTCAATCTCGCTGCCGGTCGGCTCTGTCAACTCTTCTGGCACCAGGTTAAACGGAACCGAGGGGAGTTCGTCATTGCCAGCAAATGGCGGCAGGCCGGGAACTTCCGCTCCAGCTGGACCGGGAGGCAGCAGGCCGGCTTCCGCCTGGCCACGCTGTTGCTCCTCGCGCAATGCCCGCTGGTACTCGGCAGTAATCCGCCGTCGCTTCCAGCCGGCATCGGGAAAGTCTTTCCGGCCCGGAGCGTAGCCAGTTTCACGTAACAGAAAACTCAACTCTCGCTGGTTGTCCGGGTGCAAGAGGAAGCGGGAGAAGTCCGACACGCCGGCATAACTTGACTCATCAATGCCAATCAAGTTGACCTGGAACGTATGCCACTGGCCATCGAACTGAAAGTTGAGCATGGCTGGCACCTGCACGGTGGCGGTCATACCAACAACGTCGTCACCCAGCACCTTGCGAATCTCTTGCTTGTGCGCCTCGGCATCAGGCAGCCCGTTGAGGTCATAGCTGGAGATCACCAGGTCCGAGAGGATACCGTGCAGACGGTCGTGCATTTCCTGGCTGAAACCAGCCATCACGCTGTTGACGACAATCAGCGTGGCAACCCCCAGCATCACGCTGATAATCGATGCCAGCGCGATGTACCGCGTTCGCAGGTACCGCCAGATCAGCATCCATTTGTACATCGGCCACTCCGTTGGCACTCGGGGCGAGCAGTCCTACTGCTCCGGTCGCAATAAGGGGAACAGGATAATGTCGCGAATAGACTGGGAATTGGTCAACAGCATCACCAAACGATCGATCCCGATGCCGAGGCCTCCGGCCGGCGGCATGCCATGCTGCAGGGCACGAATAAAGTCATCGTCCATGCGTGCCATCGAGTCATCTTCGGGCAATCCACTCAGCTGGGTCCGAAACAGCTGCTCCTGCAGATCCGGATCATTCAATTCGGTATAGGCGTTGGCAATTTCCATCCCCTCGACAAACAGCTCAAAACGTTCCGCAATCGACGGATCGTCCTTCTTGCGTCGAGTCAGGGGACAGATGCTGGCGGGGTAGTCAATCACGAACACCGGACCCGTCAATTTCGGCTCGACCCGCTCTTCAAAGATCTCGTTCTTGATCACGTCCGGATGCCGATCGGCGGTCTCCAGGCCAAGCGATTCGGCCAGGCTGGCCACCGCAGCCTCGTCCAACGGATCCACGCCGGCATGCTCTGCCAACAGGTCATGGTAGCTGGCTCGCAGGAAGGGAGCACTGAAGTCGATCTGCTTGTCGCCCCAGGGCATCTGGGAGGAACCCCCGATAGCTGCGATCGCGTCAATGATCACCGCCTCGGTCAGGTCCATCATGGAACCGTAATCGCCAAAGGCCTGGTATGCCTCCAGCATGGTGAATTCCGGATTATGCTTCGGGCTGATGCCCTCGTTCCGGTAGACACGCCCCATCTCGTAGACCCGTTCCATGCCGCCCACCAGCAGCCGCTTCAAGTGCAGCTCCAGGGCGATCCGCATGTAGAGGTCCATGTCGAGCGCATTATGGTGCGTGACAAAAGGCCGGGCTGCGGCCCCGCCGGCAATGCTATGCAGCGTGGGACCCTCGACCTCCACAAACTGGCGATTGGCAAGCGTTGTGCGAACCGATTGAACAATTCGAGTGCGATCGAGGAATCGATCCAGCACTCCCTCGTTATAGGCCAGGTCAACATACCGCATCCGCTGTCGCAAATCGGCATCGACCAGCCCGAGGTGCTTGGCCGGTGGCGGCTCAATCGACTTGGTCAGGAAGTGCAGCTTCTCGGCAAAGATTGTCAATTCGCCCGTGTTAGTGCGGCCCAGTCGGCCGTCGACACCGACAATGTCGCCGAGGTCGAAGAGTGCGGCCAGGGCAAAATCCTCTTCACCTACCTGGCGCTGGCCAATGAAGATCTGGATCCGGCCGGTCCAGTCCTGGATATCGACAAAGCGAAGCTTGCCCTTGTCTCGCTGCAACATGATGCGGCCAGCAGCACGTACCTGCGGGCCAATATCCTCGCCCGGCCCCTGCTCAGCTCGCCACTCGCGCATGTTAATGCGCTTCTCGGGGTCCTCATCCAACTCGGGCAAGTCGACTTCCTGGCCCGACTCAAGGCGATACTTGACCTGCTCAATTTTCTGGCGAATATCGGCAATCATCAGCCGGTCGTCGAAACGGCCGCCCCAGGGATCAATCCCCAGTTCCTCTAAACGCTTCAGCTTTTCGCGCCGAACGTGGCTCTGGGAACTAGTCTCTTCCGGAGCCGGAAGGTCAGCTTGTGTGTCGGACATAAGGTACAGAACTTCCCCTGGTTTCCCTGCCAATACGAGGCGGGCCAATCGTCAGCCTGCGACTCGCTGGGAGAACACGTGCAGTCTCTGGAATCGCAACATTCTAGTGAAACCCGGGAAACGGGCCAATGTCAGTGGCTACCTGTTATCAGTGACAGGTTGCGCTGGCACACATCTACTCGTTCACGATCAGGACTCTGTAGCCGACAGCGGACGACACAGACGCTGCATCTAACCACCATTCAACTTGCTGCGAACTCCCGGGATCACGCGCATGGCGTTCTGATAGTAGACCTTTCTGAGTACGCGATCGGGCAAACCGATGCCGTAGATGTTCCAGAGTCCTTGCGGCGGAAAGGGTTTTTCGGAGTAAGGAAAGTACTCATCGTAGGTTTCCAGAAATCGCCAGTAGAGGCGAATTCGCGTCTCCGGCCATGGCCCATCCGTACCAAACAGGATCCGCTCGGCATACTTCAGAAAGAACCGCCGGGCCGTGTAGGGCTGACGACCAAGCTCGCCAATCCGTGAGGCAGGCTCCACGTAAAGATTCGGATAGCGATCCAGCCAACTGGCAACCGTCTTCAGATCCTCCGGATTATTGGCAAAGTGGGCAGCAATAAACGTCGTGCCCGGGTGGCGGGCGATAACCCGATTCCGTGCCTCCAACAAGGACTCGCGTGAGGGATACTTATCGGGCGGAAAACTCCACTCAGGATGCCGATACAACTCTTCCCACCGCTCGTTGGTCTCATCAATCGCCAGGAAGAATGCCGCCGGGTCTGCCGTATGGATGATAATTGGCAGCCCCAGCCTGCCACAGGCCTGCCAGATCGGATCCCAGCGAGGGTCATCGATGGCGATCAGCGAGCCATCGGGATTGCGGTAACCGAGGCCAAAACTCTTGTAGAGCTTCAACCCGCTCACGCCCCGCTGCTTTGCTTCAGCCAACTGGCGGGCAACACGGCGAGCGAATTCTGGTCGCTGGCAATCCCAGCTGGCTGGATCGTCGTCCTGTCCCTGCCCCTGCCAGTCGAGATTCGCAAACACAAGGAATCGGTCCGGATACTTCGTCCAGAGATACTGGCAATGCTCTTCCAGCAGGTCACCCAGCTTACCGTCGAGGCTGACACAGATGGCAATATTGTGGCGGTCCATCAGCCGCACGAACTCATCCAGTTGTTCCGGCGAGTGGTGCAGGCGGTGACGAAAGTGAGTGTGAACATCGACCACCGGGAAGCGAGCACGGCCGAGGTCATGTTCTTCCACTTTGAGCATGGCGCGTGGGCGGAAGTTGCCGAGTGCCAGGTTGCGACCCTGCCGGCCGTCGAGTGGATCTGCTGGTGGCTGAGCTGCCAGCCCAGACCAGCTGACCGCTGTTACCAGCAGGAAAAAAAAACTTGACCGTCGGTCGGCAATCATCATCAATTCCCTTCTCACATCTCTTAGTCTGCCATGCCCTATAATGATCCAGCAGCGGGTCGAGGACCCTTCTGCGGTGCATCAATATAATCCTCCGGGCGGCGTGGCGACACTCTGCCGGGGAACAGAGGCATGGCATTCGAACCAACTCAACACCAGGACGACGCGGAACAGGTACGGGCTCGCCAGCTGAGTCTCGACCAGGACCAGCCGCCGACCGACGTGCCCGGCTACCAGCTACACCGGGTCCTCGGTTCCGGCGCCTATGGCCAGGTTTGGGTCGGCATCGACGAGACAACCGGCCGCCAGGTGGCGGTCAAGTTCTATTTCCATCGCGGTGGCGTCGACTGGTCGCTGCTGTCACAGGAAGTTGAAAAGCTGGTCTTCATGTCCAGTGATCGCTACGTCGTGCAGTTGCTCGACGTGGGCTGGAGCGCCAACCCGCCCTATTACGTGATGGAATACCTCGAGAAAGGATCACTCGAAGATCACCTCGAGAGGGCCGGCCCGTTGCCGGTCGAGGAAGCTGTCGATATGACGACGGACCTGGCAATCGGCCTTGTCCATGCTCATACCAAGGGAGTCTTCCACTGCGATCTCAAGCCCGCCAACGTGCTGCTGGACCTGGACGACAAGCCGCGGCTGGCCGATTTTGGCCAATCCCGCCTCTCGGACGACCAAACACCTGCGCTCGGAACATTGTTCTACATGGCCCCTGAGCAGGCGGACCTGGAAGCTTCACCCGATGCACGCTGGGATGTCTATGGCCTGGGAGCCCTGCTGTTCACTATGCTGACCGGCCAACCGCCCCACCGCGATCCGGGATCGGTCGACCAGATCGAGCAAGCACCGGACCTGGCTCAACGGCTGCTGCGGTATCGGCAGATGATTGAGCAACAGGACTTAGCTTCGCGGACGATCGGCCGCACTGGGCTGGACCGGGCCCTGCTGGAGATCATCGACCGCTGCCTGGCGGTCAATCCGGCGGATCGCTATGCCAGTCCACGGGCAGTCCTGGCAGCCCTCGAGGCTCGGCAGCGAAATCGGGCCCGGCGACCACTGGTGATGCTCGGCGTCGGCGTGCCGCTGGTCCTGCTGATGGTGATGGTCTTCCTCTCCGGCCGCTGGTACAGCCAGACGATGGAAGAAGCCAAGCTGGCGGTTCGCGACCGGGCCTACGAGAACAATTCCTGGGTCGCCCGCCATGTGGCCCGCTCGGTGGAAGATGAAATCGAAAGCTACTTCAATATCGTCAAGGCTGAGTCCAGCCGGCCCGAATTGCTGGCCATGATCCAGCAGGTGCTGGAGACAGAACCTCTGCGGGCACTGGCAGATCGGACCCAGGCGGAACAGGCCGACGATGACCAGCGAGAGCTGTTCCTCAGCCACCCCGCCCGCACCAAGCTGCTGGGTCAACTCAAGTCGCGATTGCAGATCTTCCTCGAGAGACTCTCTGAGGATCCACTCAAACAACCCAAGCTGGCCAGTATGTTCATTGTCGATGCTAAAGGGACAATGCTGGCAGTGGCCTATGCCAATCCGGAGCGAGTCTCACGATCGGCCGGCAATAACTACTGCTGGCGAACCTATTTCCACGGAGGTCCGCGCGACCTGACTCGCTCGCTGAACCCGCAGCTGGCCAGGCCGATCTCCAGCACTCACCTGTCGGCAGCCTTCAAGAGTACAACCACGCAGCGTTGGAAAGTTGCCATCTCAACACCGATCATGCTGGCTGAGGGTGGCCAGTCAGTACAGCTCGGTGTGATGGCAATCACCGTCGACCTGGGTGATTTTGTCACGCTCCGTAGCGAGAACCTGGGGAACCAGAAGGCGGTCTTCCTGGACGGACGTGACGGAGCGGTGCTGCAACATCCGGACATGCGGCAATTGGACCAGGAAGGTGCTGAGGAGACTTTTCGGGTCACTCCGGAAGATCTTGATCGACTGAGAAAACCGGGCGCCCGCCTGTATGTCGATCCGGTAGCGCGGGCCTTGTCAGCCAGCCAGTCGGATGATCGCTGGATCGCCTCGGCCCAGCCGGTCAAGCTGCCAGGATCCGACAGCAGCAGCGATGACCAGGCCTCGCCACTGATCGTGCTTGTCCAGGAGAACTACTCAGCAGCCACCGATCCGGTCAACGCACTGGGCCAGCGACTGAGTGTCGAAGGGAGTATCGCGCTGGGGGTGCTGGTACTGATCTTCCTGGGATTAGGCTGGGCAATTGCCCGGCGTTAGCCACTCACCACGTCTTCAATCACCTTGCCTGCCACATCGGTCAAACGCCGCTGCAGACCGTTGTGATAAAAGGTCAGCTGCTCGTGGTTCAAACCCAGCAGGTGCAGGATCGTGGCATGAAAGTCATGCACGGTAGCAACATTCTCGACCGCCCGGTAACCAAATTCGTCCGTCGCACCATACGTAAAGGGTGCCTTGACTCCCGCGCCCGCCAGCCAGCCGGTGAAACCTGCCGGGTTGTGATCCCGACCCGAGGCGCCGACCTGGAAGGTCGGCATGCGACCAAACTCGCTGCAGAAAACCACCAGCGTGTCCTTCAGCATGCCGCGCTGGCCAAGGTCGGTCAGTAGCCCGGCGGTTGGTTGATCGAGGACCGGACCGTGCACCGAGTATTGCTTCTGCAGTACCTTGTGGCCGTCCCAGTTGCTGGTTCCCTCACCGCCGGTCTGGTAAGAGCCGTTAAACAGCTGGATGAATCGTACGCCGCGTTCCAACAGCCGCCGTGCCAGGATGCAGTTCCGTGCATAGCCCGACTTGATCTTGTTCTGCGCATCGTCCGCACCGTAGAGCTTGAGGATATGCGCCGGCTCGGATGAAATATCCAGCACCTCGGGCACACTCAGTTGCATGCGGGCCGACAGTTCATAACTGGCGATGCGGGCAGCCAACTGCGAATCGCCGGGGAATCGCTCCAGGTGCCGCTGATTGAGCCGCTTGAGAAAGTCCCTCGTGGCCTGGTCCTTGCGACGGCTGATGCTGGCTGGCCTGGCAAGATTGCGGATCGGTTTGGCGCTATTAAAGTCGGTCCCCTGGAAGGCGGCCGGCAGGAAGCCGGGTCCCCAGTTGTTGACACTCGCCTGGGGTGTCCCGCGGGGATCCGGAATCGCCACAAAGGCGGGCAGATCGTCAGCCTCGCTGCCAAGAGCGTAAGTGGCCCAGGCTCCGATACTGGGAAACCCATCCAGCGTGAAGCCGGTCGACATGTAGTTCTCACCCGGGCCATGCGTGTTCGTCTTGCTGGTCAGCGAGTGAATGAAACAGATCTCGTCGGCATGCTCACCGAGTTGATCGACCAGCTCGGAAACCATCTTGCCGCTCTCTCCTCGCGGCTTGAATTTCCAGGGGCTGCGGGTCAGATTTCCCTGCTTGCCCTGAAATGTCACCAGGTCATTTCCCCCCGGCATCGGCTGACCATCCCGCTTGATCAACTCCGGCTTGTAGTCAAACGTGTCCAGCGGGCTGATCGCACCACTGCAAAAGACCATCACCACCTGGCTGGCACGCGCGGGAAAATGTGGCTGCCGGGCCGCGTGCGGGCGGGCCGGGTCAATATCGGGAGCCATCGCTTGCTGGCGACTCACTCCACGTTCGCCATCCTGGGCCAGCAGGTTGTCCTCGGCCAGCAACTTGGCCAGGGCTATTCCGCTGAGTCCCATTGCCATATCACCCAGCAGCCCGCGGCGGCTGAGCAAATGACGGCCGGAAAAGTCTTCGGGATTTCGCTGAGTGTTCATGGAAGTTCGAACTCGACGCCTGGATCTGCTGCTAGGGAATAAAAAGGAACTCGTTGCTGTTGAGCAGGGCACGGCAAAATGCCCTCAAACCCTGCTCAGAAATAAACGCCCGGCACTCTGCCAGCTCCTGCTTGTCTGCTGCCCGAGCATAGGCCAGCTGGAAAGCCACCCGCACCTGCTCTGACAGATCCTCGCCTGCCATCCGCTGCAAACGTTCCGCCATCAGGCCGGCTTGCTGGATCACGAAATTGCTGTTGAGTAGGTTCAGAGCCTGGAGTGGTGTCGTCGACCGACTTCGTGCCGCTACCACCTGGCTGCCATCTGGACAGTCAAACAGGCCAAACACAGCATCCTGCTCCTGGCGAACCTTGGTCATGTAGATCATTCGTCGCCAGTGCTGCGGGCCGAATTCGTCGAGAGCGAAATAATGTCGCACGTTTTCCATCTCGACGCGAAAGCCGCTGAAGCCCGGCCCGCCAGCTCGCTGGTCCAGCGTCCCGGCCACCGACAGCAGGCTGTCCCGAATCGGTTCGGCAGCCAGTCGACGTGGGGGATATCGCCACAACAGTCGTGAGGCCGCATCCTTTTCCAGGCCGCGGGAATGCGGCACGCTCTGCTGGCGAAAGGTCGACGATGTGACAATCAAACGCATCACGTGTTTTAGACTCCAGCCACTGTCGATCAACTCGACTGCCAGCCAGTCGAGCAACTGCGGATGGGTCGGCTGTGTCCCGTTGGCGCCAAAATCGCTGGGCGTATCAACCAGGCCAACACCAAACAGGTGCTGCCAGAGCCGGTTCACGATGACCCTGGCGGTTAACGGGTTTTGTGGATCGATCACCCAGTTGGCAAAGGCCAGTCGCCGCTCGGGACCTGGTGTGCCGGAAGTAAGCTGCAGGGAGGTGAAAGCAGATATCGCATCCGGCTCGACCTCCTCGCGGGGTGCAAAGGGATCGCCTCGATAGAGTCGATATGTCTTACCGGGGTCAGAAAAAACGCCGGCGTAGACTCGACGACTCTGTTGAGCAGCGGCAATCCGCGCGGTCAACTCAGCAAGTCGTTGCTGGAGCTGGCGGCCCCGGCGAGCGTCTGCTTCAGGCAGGCCGGCGAACTGGTAGATCTCAGCCGGCTGGCTGGCGGAGAATGGGAGTCGATCGTTGGAGCTGGCAAGCGTCTGCCAGGTTGTCCCCTCCAGCGAGGCTTCGATCACGTACTGCACCGCAACCCGGTCCTGGAACTTGAGCTCCCGGTCACGTGCCCACTCGATGCGATCAATCATCACCGGTTGGGCCAACTGTAACTGGACCCAGCCCTTACCAGGCTGATTGGAAATCCAGCTGTGTGAGTTGCCATACATACCGTCATGGATGTGCTTGAGCTTGTGGATTTCATAACCCGGGAGGTTGCCGGACGAACTGGCAATGCTGCCGCTGCTGGCCAGTGCCACGTTCTTGCCGTGCGAAAAAATCTCGAGTTCATCGATGCAGGGTTGCGAGCCGTTGTTGGTTGACTGGATTGTGAAACGTACCAGGCGAGCTTGGACCGGCTGGAATAATTCGAGATTGTGGCCGCTGCTGGCAGCCGGCCGCACGCGGGGCAGGGCGGCAGCTGCGTCGCTGTCCGACTGGTCCAGTTTCTCCAGCAGCAGCATGTCCGCCGTCACCGCGTCGCCCTGCTCACCAGCGACCAGCAGGATCGTGGCGGATGGCTCCAGTATGAACGATCCCAGATCCTTGAAACCGCTCCAGGTCGACTGCTGGTCTGCCGGCGGTGACGACCGATCTGCAAACAGCTGCTGGTCAATGACCGCCAGCTGCTGCTGATCATCGCTGGTCGTTGGGTCGCCGTCACGGTCAAGCAGGTAACGCGCGGTGCTGGTGGCCCCGGGGTGATTTCCCCAGGAGATCCAGATTCGGAAGTGGCCACGGGCCAGTAGGTGGTAGCTGGCGGTGGTCTGCCCAGGCTCGTTTTTCCACCAGCGATAGCCGCCGCTATAATTCGCCGCACGATCGTCTGCTCCCGGATCAAAACGCTCACCCCGCCGCCGACCTGCCGGATTATCCACGTGACCAGCTGGCGGCCGATAATAAGAGACGCCGCGGCCCTCATCGACTCGCTGCTGTCCCTCGTCAATAAGTTGCAGCTTGTCGCGGGCCGCTGGGACAAATTCGAGGAGTTGCTGCCGCACAGCCGCACGCTGCGTTTCGAGGTTAGCCAGCTGCTGTTGCTGGCTGGGATCCGCCGGCAGATCCCTTTCACCATGTTGTACGCCGGCGAAGACCGCCTGAATTGCGTAGTAGTCGCGTTGTGAGACCGGATCAAACTTGTGGCTGTGACAGCGAGCGCAGCCCAGCGTGAGTCCCAGCATGGTGGTACCGGTGGCATTGATAATGTCTGCCAGCTCGTCCTGCCGCTGCATCAGCGTCAGCTTCTTGTTCTGGCTCTTGACCTGGTCGTACGGTCCGGCCACAAGGAAACCAGTGGCCGCGGTATCGCTCGCCAGCAGGTCACCTGCCAACTGCTCCCGCAAGAACTGGTCATACGGTTTGTCGTCGTTCAAGGCCCGAATCACGTAATCCCGGTAAGGCCAGGCATTGACTCGTTCACGGTTGACCTCAAAACCAGTCGTCTCACCGAAGCGGACCAGGTCCAGCCAGTAGCGGGCCCAGTGCTCACCGAGGTGATGGCTGGCCAGCAGCGAGTCGACCAGCCGTGGATACTGGACCAGGTAGTCCCGCCAGGCGATGCTATCCAGCTGGTCGAGTGAGGGGGGCAAGCCGTGCAGGACCAGGGTCAGTCGCCGCAACAGCGTCTGTTGGTCAGCGGCCGCCGAGGGCTGCAAGCCTGCCTCGTTCAACCGCGCCAGCACGAACTGGTCGATCGGATTACTGGCCCAGGATGAACGGATCGCCGGAACGCCTGGCCGCTGAAGTGGCTGAAAGGACCAGTAGGCAAGTCGCTGATCCGGCTCAACACCCTTGAAGTCCGCTGGCCAGTGAAAGCCCTGATCGACCCAGCGACGGAGGATCTCGACCTCAGCAGCAGCCAGGGGGGCCCCCTCGGGAGGCATTAGACGGTCTTCATCCAGTCCTGCCACGGCCTGGATGAGCGGACTCTGCTGACTTTTTCCAGCCAGCACAGCTGGCTCGCCACTATCCCCGCCAGCCAGCAGGGAGCTGCGCAGGTCGACCCGCAAGCCACTCTCCTGCTTGCTCGGGCCATGACATTCGAGGCATCGAGAGCGTAGGATCGGAAGGACATCACGGGTAAAATCAACTGCCGGCTCGTCAGCCGCGGTTGACGCTGCCAGGCAACTGACCAGCAGTAAGGTGATAATGCGGAAATACGACATGCAGCGGTTACTCCATCTATGACCTCAGCCATTCTAACCAACTTTCCGATCAGCTGCGCGTGGTCCATTTCCTCTGATCGCCGTCTGGAATCGCTGGCTGTTGCCAAAGGTAGCCAGCTCCAGCTACGTCACCCACATTCACTCACCACAAACCACTAACTTATGCCTGACTTGATTGCCCAGGGTGCCGATTTCCGTAAACGCTGGCGACGTCCGTTGCCAGCTGGCGAGGACGTCGTGCTGGGGCGTGGCGAGGACGTCGTGCTGGGGCGTGGCGAGGAGAGCTGGGAGATCGCCTGGGACAAGAAGATCTCTCACCAGCACGCAACGGTCCAGTGGCAGGGCGATCACCTGCAGGTGACAAAGTACCAGCAGGCAGCGAATCCGATCTTTTACCAGGGAGATGAGCAGCTGAGTTTCGAGGTGCCGATCGGCGGGCACTTCGTGATTGGTGAAACCACCTTCTCGGTGGCTGACGGGCAACTGAAAGCGACCCTGCACCAGGCCGAGCCGGTGGTGGAACGATCGTTTTCAGCGGACGACCTGCAAAAGCTGCGATTCGGCGACCCTGACCAGCGGATCGAGATGATCAGCCAGTTGCCTGACATCATTTCCCGGGCAGCCAATGACAGCGAGTTGTTCATCCGCATGATCAACCTGTTATTGTCCGGCATCCCACGCGGCAGCGGCGCCGCGATTGTTTCCTGTGGCGGCAACGTGGAAGCCAGTGACGGCATTTCCATCTCGGTTATGCACTGGGATTATCGCGGCAGCCAGCAGGGCAGTTTTTCTCCCAGCCAGCGGCTGATCCAGACGTCGGTTCGTCAAAACAAGAGCGTGCTGCAGATCTGGAAAGAGTCGGGCTCGAGTCCCCAGGCAACTTTCACGGCGACCGAGGGGATCGACTGGGCGTTCTGCGTACCGATCGACTCGCCCGCCTGTCCAGGCTGGGCCCTGTACGTCGCCGGCGAATTCTCCTCGGATGAAAGCAGCACCAGCAGCAGTAGCAAACATTCAGGGCTGTTGGAGGACGACATCAAGTTCACCGAACTGGCAGCCTCGACACTCGGCAATCTTCGTCAGTTGCGGGCTCTGGAACAGGCACAGGCCCACTTCCGCCAGTTCTTTCCCACTGTTGTGCTGGATGCCTTGCGACAGCGAAATCCAGATGACGTGCTGGCTCCACAGGAGACAGAAGTTGCCGTGATGTTCTGTGACCTGCACGGTTTTGCCCGCGAAAGCGAGCAGTGGGCGGACGATCTGCCGCGGCTCCTGGAGCGAACCAGCGGCGCGCTGGGTGTGATGACCCGCCATTTACTGGCTAGCGGTGGCGTTGTCGGCGACTTTCACGGCGATGCTGTGATGGGCTTCTGGGGCTGGCCGCTGCGACAGGACGACCGCATCGACCGAGCCTGCACCACTGCTCACAATATTCACTGTGAGCTGATCGATGAAGCAGCCAGCGGCGGCTCGATCCTGGGAGGATTTCAGGCAGGATTTGGGATTGCAGCCGGCAAGGTTGTGGCCGGCAAGATCGGTTCCGCCGACCAGGTCAAGGTCACCGTCTTTGGGCCGGTCGTGAACATGGCAGCCCGGCTGGAATCGATGACCCGGACTTTCGGAGTCTCCATTCTGCTGGATGAAGCAAGCGACGATCGGCTGCGCGGGATGGCAACCAGGCAGCAGGAGACCAGCAGCGGGATCCAGCTGCCGGTCGTGCAACTGGACAAGTCAGACTATTTCCTCCGCCGTGTCGGGCTGGTTCTGCCCTACGGCATGCAAACTCCAGCCCATGTATCCCAGCTGGTCCGCTGCGACCAGGTCGATGCCGACAGGCTTGGTCAGTATGAATCGCTATTGCCCCTGCTATCGGCAGCAGACTGGCCGGCGCTGGCTGACCGGCTGGCCCCACTGGCTGATGACGATCCTGTGGCCCATTTCCTGGCCAGCCACATCCGTGAGACATCTCCGCTGCCGGACGATGGCCCCGGGACGATACGCTTGCGATCCAAGTGAGCGTTGGCTTTTCCTTGGATTTCAGCTTCCCGCTGGGATAAGCTCTCAGGCACAGAAGATCCCTGCGATCACAGTTCCGCCACGCGAGGACAACAGCTGATGCATAGCTCAATCGTGCCTGCCAGACAGATCCAGAGATTTCTGCCTGGCTTCTGCTGCCTGGCACTGACGATCATTTTCGGAGTCAGCCTGCCACTGGAGGCTGTCGTCAAGGAGGGGGTCGCAGGCCGATTGGTAAGCGAGCACGACTTGCAACGCGGCCTGGCGGTGGTGCTGGGTTTACCCCGCGGCAGGGTCCAGTTTCTTGCCGAGCTGGCTGAGGCCAGTGAGCTGCTGATCCACGTGCAGCTGGACGATCCAGAGCAGCTGCTGGAGGCCCGCCAGCTGGCTCGCCGCGAGGGACTGCTGGGGCGGCGAATCACGATCTCGGCGGGCACGGCCGAGTCGATTCCGTTGGCTGACAACCTGGCCGACCTGGTCTACCTGCCGACCGGCACGCTCAGTAAAAGTGCCAGCGACGAAGTCATGCGGGTGCTCTGTCCCGGTGGCTTGGCCGAGCTGGCCGGTAAAGCGACCCGCAAGCTGGCCCCCGAGGGAATTGATGACTGGTCCCATCCCTATCATGGCCCGGACAACAACCCGGCATCGACGGATCAGCTGGCCCGCGCACCCTACATCACACAGTTCCTGGCGAGCCCGTTTTACGGGCCCATGCCGGAAGTAACGGTGGCCGCCGGCGGCAAGCTATTCAAGGTTTTCGGGCACCTGGCGATCAAAGAGAGGGAATGGCCGCTACTCAACTCACTGGTCTGCATTCACGGCTACAACGGCACGGAATTGTGGCGTCGCAAGCTTGAGCCGGGCTTCATGGTGCACCGTAACCTGATGGTCGCCACGCCGGACAAGCTCTATCTGGCATTCAAGAAGGACTGTCTGGTGATCGACACCAATAGCGGCGAGACGATCGACAAGGTACAGTTTCCCGGCGAGATGACCCCTGACAAGACCTGGAAGTGGATGGCAATCCAGGACGGCGTGCTGTACGCCATGCTCGGCGAAGAAGAACAGGACGCACTGGTCCTCAAGGGTGAGCGGATGCAGGCGGGCTGGCCCTGGAGCGGACTCGGCAAAGGCTATGCCCAGGACGAGTATCCCTGGGGCTTTGGTCAAACGCTGGCGGCCATGGATCTCAAGACCGGCAAGGTCAAATGGTCGGTACGGCATGAAGAGCCACTCGATAGCCGGGCCACGGCAATTCGCAATGGCCGGCTGTTTTACTACAGCGAGCAGAGTTACCTGGGGAGCCTGTCGCTGGAGACGGGCAAGACGCTCTGGCATCGGATCGACTCGGAAATGCTGGAGGCGATTGGGCCCAACGAAAAGGCCCAGAACCCACGCAGCGGTTTTTCCAGCAGTGCCTTCCTGAAGGCCGACGACGACGTGATCTTCATGGCCGGTCCGCAAAGAAAGAACCTGGTTGCCGTCTCTGCCAAGACCGGCGATTTGCTCTGGCAGCACCCGCACGGCAACTTTCAACTGGTCATCCGCGAGGACGGCCTGTATGCCATGGGCCGACTGGAAACGAGCAAAAAATTCGATCCCACGAACGGGACAATCCTGGCCGACCTCGACTGTTTTCGAGGCAACTGCACCCGTGCCACGGCCACCGTCGACAGCATTTTCACTCGCGGTTATCGCCACACCGGAACCCAGCGAATCGTGTTGGGAGACGAGGTGATCAAGTCAAGAATCGGGATGATGCGACCCGCCTGCCAGGATGGTGTGGTGGTGGCCCACGGTCTGCTCTACTGGGGACCCTGGATGTGTGACTGCAACCTCTCGCTGGTGGGGGTCATCAGCCTGGCAGCGCGCGGCGACCTGCCGGTGGAAGCTGCCGCAGTTCCGGCCGAGCGCCTGACCCAGCTGGCGGTCCTGCCCGGCTTCACTCCGGCCGAAAGCCTGAACCCGGATCTCGACTGGGTAGCTTACCGTCAGGGCAACGAGCGACATTCAGGCAGCTCCGCCAGGCTGGCCGAGACCGTCAAGCCGCTCTGGACAATCAAGACAGCGGGTAGCCGTCCCACCGCGATGGTGACTGTCGGCGACCGCGGCTTCTACGGGGGCACGGATGGAGCAGTGGAGGCGGTCGATCTGGCGACCGGCAAGACAATCTGGACTGCCTATACCAGTGGCGCGATCAACTATCCACCGGCGCTGGCCGACAATCACCTGGTGGTGGGATCGGCTGACGGTTCGGTTTACTGTTTTTCCAGTGACAACGGCCAGCTGTTGTGGAAATTCCAGGCAGCTCCAGTGGATCGCCGGATTCCTGTCTACGGCCGACTCAGCTCCACCTGGCCCGTTGGCAGCGGCGTGCTGATCGATGACGGCGTGGTCTATGCCGCGGCTGGGATAGCCAGCTATGACGGGACGCACCTGTATGCCCTGCGAGTCGACACGGGCCAGCTGGTCTGGCAAAACAACTCGTCGGGCAGCCTGGGCGATAGCCAGGATGGTGCCGGAGTCAGTGTGCAGGGACACATGCTCAAGCATGGCGAGCGACTCTATCTGGCGGGCGGCAATGTCGTCTCGCCAGCGGTCTACGATGCCAGTAACGGCAACTGCCTGAATGAACTGGGAGAACTCTGGAGCAAGACGCCGCGGGGGCGCGAACTGTTCCTGGTCAATGACAAGGTGTTTGCCTTTGATCGCCTGTTGTATGGCCCGGACCAGTACCAGGTTGGCCGCTATCATGCGGCGGACCGTTTTGCCCAGGCAATCCACGGTGAGATCATTGTCCGCGGCCGGGCCAATCAGGTTGTCCGAGTTCGGCTGGATGGGGACGATGGCAAGCCAGTCGGCTTGTGGCAGAACACCGAGTTTGCCAGCACCGAGGCGCTGGCTGTTGCCGGCCAGCGAGTCGTGGTGGTGGGGAGTGCAGCCCGGGAAAAAGATTCTGACGAACCGAGAGTCTTCCAGGTCGCCAGCCTGGATGCCGAGACTGGCACAGCGGTCTGGACGACCGAGTTGCCGGGCGAGCCACGACCGTGGGGACTGGCAATCGACCGGCATGGCCGGCTGATCATCACACTGATGGATGGCCGCCTGGTCTGCCTGGGCGGGGTCTGAATCGGTTTCAGTCCGGCCGCAGCTTGAAGACTTCAACATCGACTTGTTTGACAAAGTGGGCAAGCGATGGACGTGAATCCCATGGATTCAGGCCGGCAGCAACTCCCAGCCGGTCTTCCAGAGAGAGCAGTTCAGCGTGTTGCGCCACGTAAGATTCGTGGTGAACCTGAGCCTTGCAGATTCTCCCAGCGTGGGGAACAAACAGCCAGTATCGCTCCAGCAGGAAATGATCGAGCGTGTCCGGCTGGGATGCTCCTAGCACGTCTCTTCTTCGGTGCAGGTCATGTTCATGCGGGCATGGTAGTAAGGCAGGCTCCAGCTCATGCGTGCTCCCCGGACAGCCAGCCGGGACGTCGCATCGAGCGAGAAGAAGTAGATGCCTGGGACACCCTTGCGGTGAACATAGGTACGGACGTTTGCTTCCAGAAACTGGAAGCAAAGAGGCCTGGGCCAGCAGCGATGCCGGACACCCTGCATGCCGAACAACACCAGGCTGAGGTAGGCGGTGTCGTCATAGAAGTCAAGTTCCAGTTCGGCTGGGACAAGTTGGCGCAGGGCGTCTTCCGGGACGGGCCAATGGAGGAACAACATCGTGTGCCAGGACTGAAAGCCCTGGGGGTTTCCCGCCGGGCGAATCGCCGGCGACATCCTGTCCAGCTCAAACGACGAGGCATCTCCAGCTGAGCTTGACTGGCGGATTTCATCCTCGGTCGGAACGTCTTTCAACTCAACGAACTCTATGTCGATATGGCCGACCTGTGCTGTCAGCTAATGACAGCCAGTTTTATCGCCCTCTCAACCCTTGGTCTGTGACCCGCCAGGCTACTCGGTATGCACGCGGCCACCGAGTTTTTGCAGCGAGCGGATCTGGCCCCGGGACTTTCCTGCCAACGGGTTGCCTGCCAGGTAGATGTTCCAGAAGGGAGCGAATCGTTTCAGGCCTTCCGCATCCTTGTTCGCCATCTCAACCAGCACAGCCAGGTCGACAACCTTGTTGTCGTTGATCAGCAGGTACCTCAGTTCGGTCATCTCAGAGAGTGCCGAGAGGTCTGACAGCTGGTTCTTGCGGAGGTCGAGTGAGGAGAGTCGCGTCAGCGTGGCCAAGGGCGCGATATCCTGCAGCTGATTGCCGTCGAGGTACAGCGACCAGAGCTTTGCCAGTCCGGCGATCGGTGCGGTGTCAGCAACCTGGTTGCTAGAGAGGTAGAGCGATCGCAGGTTTTCCAGGCCAGTCAGTGGCGTCAGGTCGCTGACCTTGTTGCCCGCCAGGTGCAGGTACTGGAGAGCTTTCAATTCGGCGATCGGCTTCAGGTCGCTGACTTCGTTAGCGGCCACATTAAGCGACTGGATATTGGCCAGCGCGCTAATCGGAGCCAGATCGCTGATGGCGTTGTTTTCCAGATCGAGCAGTGCCAGGCTGCGGCAATTCTCAAGGCCCGCCAGACTGGCGATTTCTTGTCCCTTGGCGACGATCGTGGAGATGTTCTCCACGTCAGCCACGGTCAGCGGTTCCTCATTGTTTCGCTTGGCAAAGACATATTTACGGACAGCCTGTTCCAGGTTCGCATCGGCAAAGATGCTCTTGGTCTCGTCCTGGGCAGGGACGTCCACCGTGGTCTGAATGAGGATCAAGCTCAACGTCAGCAGGGAGATCAGCAAGCGAGTCATGGGGCGTTCCTCAATCGAACGGGATAGCTGGCAGGAAATTGTCGTTTAGTGCTACCCAAAGGGTAACGGCAGTTGTGAGCGGATTCCAGTAGCAAGCCGCTGTCTTACTGAAGTGCCGCCTGGACGCCGACGAATCCACTGTGTGCTTTCATACAGGTTGAGCGGAATGCGTCGGGGCGGGAGACGCCGATCAATTGGCCGACCAGTGTCTCCTGCTGGTAGAAGTTGAGATTACCTGAGTCGTACCACTCGTCACCGGGCTGACGCACAACACGGATATTGTCGAAGGAATCGAGTGGGATGGATGTTGCCCCTTCCTTGTCCGCTCCGGTCAGGCCGGTTTTGACTACCACGCGTCGATTGGTAAGCGTGTAGCGATGTCCTATGAAGGGGAGGACACGGGAGAAGTAGAGGACCAGCGAGAGCGGAACCAGCATCAGCGCCAGCAGGTTACCGAGGCGGAAGATGTAGATGTCCGGAAACTTGATGCTGTAGAGCGTACCGAGTCGGCGACCCAGGCCACGATAGGCGACGGACGGCCAGACCGTCATGATCGTCACTTCGTCCTCTTCAGGAGGCGCTATACCGGCGATTGCCTGTTTCATGGTTCTCGGTTCCTGCGGGGTGAGCTTGGATGGGGGCCATTATGCCAATCCGAGCGATAGGCGGCTAGAGGTTGGGGGGCGACAGGTTCCGGGTTCCGGGTTCCGGGTTTCGGGTTTCGGGTTTCGGGCCAGCGTTGCTGCCAATCGGAAAACAGCCGGAGGGATCTCTCACCTGGCAGGATTCGCTGGGGGCAGGACACAGCGAGCCTGTTTCCTGCGACTGTCGAAGGGAGTCGGGTGCAGCTATTGTGTGGGGGGGGGAATGACCAGTGTGCGCAAAAAAAGACCCATCCGGTCTGGCTAGATCCGGATGGGTCTCTGACTCATCTAATTCATAGGTGTTCTGCAAGCAGAACGTACTTCTATTACGTGCTGAGATCGTATCCACTGTTGCAGCGATCAATGTCGCCATCGATCGCTGGACTTCATCCTTTAGAAAGGAGGTGATCCAGCCGCAGGTTCCCCTACGGCTACCTTGTTACGACTTAGTCCCAATCGCGGAGTTCACCTTCGGCGCCTGCTGTTAAGCTCAGCGACTTCGGGCGCCCCCCACTTTCGTGGCTTGACGGGCGGTGTGTACAAGGCTCAGGAACATATTCACCGCGGTATGCTGACCCGCGATTACTAGCGATTCCAACTTCATGCAGGCGAGTTGCAGCCTGCAATCCGAACTAAGGCGCGCTTTTTGGGATTTGCTCCCCCTCGCGGGTTTGCGTCCCTTTGTACGCACCATTGTAGGACGTGTGCAGCCCTGATCATAAAGGCCATGAGGACTTGACGTCATCCCCACCTTCCTCCGGTTTAACACCGGCAGTCTCCCTAGAGTCCCCGACATAACTCGCTGGCAACTAGGGATAAGGGTTTCGCTCGTTAAGGGACTTAACCCAACATCTCACGACACGAGCTGACGACAGCCATGCAGCACCTGTGCAAAAGCTCCTCAAAGAGGCACTTCTCCCTTTCAGGAGAATTCTTAAGCATGTCAAGACCAGGATAAGGTTCTTCGCGTAGCCTCGAATTAAGCCACATCCTCCACCGCTTGTGTGAGCCCCCGTCAATTCCTTTGAGTTTCAGCCTTGCGACCATACTCCCCAGGCGGAGCACTTAACACTTTCGCTACGGCCGAGAAACTGTGGAAGGTTCCTCAACCCAGTGCTCATCGTTTACAGCTAGGACTACCGGGGTATCTAATCCCGTTCGCTACCCTAGCTTTCGTGCCTCAGCGTCAGAAGAGACCCAGTGAGCCGCCTTCGCCTCTGGTGTTCCTGATGATATCAACGCATTTCACCGCTCCACCATCAGTTCCGCTCACCTCTATCTCCCTCAAGTCTAGCAGTTTGAAGCGCAGTTCCACGGTTGAGCCGGGGGATTTCACACCTCACTTACTAGACCGCCTACGCACCCTTTAAGCCCAGTGATTCCGAATAACGTTCGCACGGTTCGTCTTACCGCGGCTGCTGGCACGAACTTAGCCCGTGCTTCCTCTGAGGTTCAGTCAAGCCGAAGCCTTCTTTCCCTCTGACAGCGGTTTACAACCCGAAGGCCTTCATCCCGCACGCGGCGTCGCTCGGTCAGGCTTTCGCCCATTGCCGAAGATTCTCGACTGCAGCCACCCGTAGGTGTCTGGGCAGTGTTTCAGTCCCAGTGAGACGGGTCATGCTCTCACACCCGCTACCCATCGTAGCCTTGGTAGGCCATTACCCCACCAACAAGCTAATAGGACACGGACCCCTCCCAGGGCGATAAATCTTTGGTCCAGGGACATCATTCGGAATTACTGTCGGTTTCCCAACACTATGCCAAACCCTGGGGTAGGTATCCGCGTGTTACTCTCCCATGCGCCGCTTTCCACTCATGAAATCAACCGAAGTATCAAACATGAGCTTCTCGCTCGACTTGCATGCCTAATCCACGCCGCCAACGTTCATTCTGAGCCAGGATCAAACCCTTCAATTGTTTAAGCATCCCCCGGCCGCCAACCACAAGGGTCAGCAGACGAGGATAATGTTAGCCAAATTCAGGTTCTTTGGTACTGTTACTCGATCGCTAATGGTCCGACCGAAGTCGGTCCACGACCGAGTCGCAGCTGATTACTATCTCAGCAAAATTGACGTAATAGTAGTAACTATGAATTGTCAAAGATCAACTTGCCTCACGACAAAATCGTGGGGCAAGCAACCCATAATACAAGACGGACAAGGACCGTCAACAGTCGCGGCAGCTGATTTGCAATGTTTTTTTCGCGGGACCTATCCAGTTCCACCAGACGGCCAGTTCAGTCAGACGCCATCCAGACCGTGCTGGATGGCCGGCATCCGCATGATTCCTTTCGAGACGATGCGAAAGCCACGGCCCACAAACCACTGACCGCATACGCTGGGCTGTGCTAAGATGAGCCGTCCGCTCAGCAGGCGGCAGCAACAGCTGTTTCATTTCACTTTGTAGGATCCATGGTCATGTTCTGTCGCGGCGTGCGTGGTGCAACGACGACCGATAGCGAGGCGAGTGACGACATCCTCACCGCCACACGCCAGCTACTGGCCCTGATGATCCGGGTCAATGAGATCCAGCCAGAAGATGTCGCCAGTGCCATCTTCAGTGCCACCGAAGATCTCAATGCCGAGTTTCCCGCCATGGCCGCTCGGCAACTTGGTTGGCTCGACGTGCCCTTGATCTGCACGCATGAAATCAACGTCCCCGGTAGCCTGACTCGGTGCATCCGCATCCTCCTGCACTGGAACACGGACAAGACCCAGCAGCAGGTCTCGCACGTCTATATCAAGGAGGCGGTCAAGTTGCGCCCCGACCTGTCCAAGCTTCCGCCCGTCGATTTCGCTGAGTTGGAAAGCTGGATCGCCCAGCAGATGGCCCAGTTCAGCAGCAAGGATTGATTTCCACTCTCTCTCGCACCAACCTCCTCTCACCAAGCAAGTTCAACCGATGCGTCCAGCTCACTTAATCACCCTGCTCGTGTCGCTCCTGTTGCTCAGCCACCAGACCCTTGCAGCTCCACCTGCCATTCCGCTGGAACCGGTCGTGGCCCCGGCCTCCAATGAAGCTGCAGCTGCCATGAAAGGCATCCAGCTTGCCGATGGACTCGAGGTCCGGTTGTTCGCAGCCGAACCACTTGTCGCTAACCCGGTCGCCTTCACCGTCGGACCAGACGGAGCACTCTACGTCGTCGAATCATTTCGTCAGAACCGCGGCGTCACCGACAACCGCGGACACGACCAGAAGTGGTTGGATGATGACCTGGCCGCGCAGACGGTCGAAGACCGGATTGCCTACCATCGCAAGCATCTCGGCGACAAGCTGCTTGAGTACACCCGTCACGACGATCGCATCCGCCGGCTTGTCGACAGTAACGGCGACGGCAAAGCCGACCAGGCAACCGTCTTCGCCAAGCACTTCAACCAGCTTGAGGATGGCAGCGGGGCTGGCGTACTGGTCCATGGCAAAAACGTACTGTTCACCTGCATCCCGCATCTCTGGCAACTGCGAGACGACGATGGCGACGGAGTGGCAGAGCATCGCAGCTCGCTGCATTATGGCTACGGCGTGCGTGTTGCTTTTCGCGGCCACGACCTGCATGGTCTGCTGATCGGCCCGGATGGCAAGCTTTACTACAGCATCGGCGACCGCGGTTACAACATCCAGGTCGGTGACCGCCGCTTGAAGGATCCAGCCAGCGGGGCTGTTTTTCGCTGCAACCCGGACGGCAGCCAGCTGGAGGTTTTTGCCAGCGGACTGCGAAACCCCCAGGAACTTGCTTTCGACGATTACGGAAACCTCTTCACCGGCGACAACAACTCGGACAGCGGCGACAGGGCACGCTGGGTCTATGTCGTCGATGGCAGCGACACGGGCTGGCGAATGTACTACCAGTACCTGGGCGACCGCGGCCCCTTCAACCGGGAGAAAATCTGGCAACCCGCCAGCGGCGAGACGCCCGCATACATCGTACCTCCTGTCGCCAACCTGGCGGACGGACCGTCTGGCCTGGTGGCTTATCCAGGCACGGGACTTGGCGACGCCTACCGCGGCCGCTTCCTGCTCTGTGACTTTCGTGGCGGCCCGGCAAATAGTGGAATCCGTTCTTTCGGCGTCGAAAATGACGGCGCCTTCTTCAAGGTGGTAGACCAGCAGCGGCCGATCTGGAAAGTTCTCGCCACCGACCTGGCGTTTGCTGCCGATGGAACTCTCTACATTAGCGACTGGGTCAATGGCTGGAATGGGGAAGGCAAGGGCCGTATCTATGCAGTGCAGAGCAGCGACAAGGAAATTCGCCAGCAGGCCCAGGCAACGGGCCAGCTAATCCAACAGGAGTGGGGCGAACTGTCCGAGGGCCGTACCATGACCTTCCTGACCCACATCGACCGCCGCGTCCGGCAGGCAGCCCAGTTCGAGTTGGCTGGCCGCAAGGCGACCATGGCGATTGCCAGGGCGCTCGCCGACTCAACTCACCAGCTGCAAAAAATTCACCTGCTCTGGGCGCTGCAACAAATAGGCCAGCAGGACGTCGACCGCGCACTGGTGGTGGCTACGGTCGCCAGTCAGCTGGACAGCAGCGACGCCGAGCTACGTGCCCAGGCCGCCCGGGTACTGGGTGAACTGCAGGCAACAGAAACCGAGCTACCATTGATATCGCTGCTGGACGACGACAACCTGCGTACTCGTCACCTGGCAGCTATCGCACTAGGCCGAATCGGTAGCAGCTCCGCTGCCCCTGCCTTGCTTGCCATGCTGGCAGCCAACAAGGACGCCGATCCAATCGTGCGGCATAGCGGCATCATGGGCCTGGTAGGTGGCCACAACAATACTGTCGTGCTGGATGCCATCACTCACCCATCCCCCGCAGTGCGGCGGGCGATCGCTGTTGTGCTGCGTCGCTGGCAAAGTCCAGAGATCGTCCAGCTGCTGAACGACAGCGAGCCGAGCGTTGTTACGGAAGCTGCCCGGGCAATACATGACCTGCCGATTGAGGCGGGCTACGCTGCCCTGGCTGAGTTGATCCAGCGGCCGGCGTTACCCGAGCACACCACACGACGCGTCCTGAATGCCAATTTCCGGCTCGCTGGTCAGCAGCAGGCAAACCGGCTGGCCGAATTCGCAGCCCGCCCAACTGAATCCGACCTGATGCGAATGGAAGCCCTCGACATGCTCGCCCACTGGGCCACTCCCTCCAACCGCGATCGAGTACTGGGCGACTGGCGGCCCTTGCCGGAGCGGTCCATTGAGATCGCCCGCTCGGCCGTCCGCAGCCAGTTACCGGCACTGCTTGATTCCAACCAGAAGATCGTTGCCGAGGCACTTGATCTGGCCGCCAGCCTGGGCATTCGCGAGGTTGAGTCGGCATTGCGGCAATCGCTCGCAACTCTCGAGACTCCTGCAGACCAGCGCGCTCGGGCACTGGCAGCACTGGGACGGATTGGCGCCGAACAACTCGACAAGCTTGTCCAGCCGCTGCTATCCGACGAATCTCCCCGGCTACGGGCAGCCGCTCATCAACAGCTGGCCAGTTACGATGCTGCCGCCGCTCTCAAGCTGCTGGCCCGCCCGACGCGATTGCCAACACGCGTCGAACGCCAGCAGGCAATGTCTACACTGGCTGGGATGGCATCCCCCAGCGTCGACAACATCATGCTGGACGCGATCAACCGGCTTTACTTTCCCGAGCAGGTGCCAGCCGACATGCGACTCGACATTCAACTCGCTGCCAGCAGTCGCAAGAGCCCGCAGGTGCAGTCCGCCTTGAAGTTCTACCGCCAGAGCCGACGAGGTCCACTGGGTGCCATGATCGACTGCCTGGAAGGGGGTGACATCGAACGTGGCCGCGAGATTTTCCTTTATCGTACCGAGGTCTCCTGCGTGCGCTGCCACAAGGCAGCCGGACGCGGCGGTGATGTGGGACCTCCCCTGGACCGCATTGGAGCGGACAAGGATCTCAAATACCTGCTCGAGGCAGTCCTGCTCCCCAACGCCGCAATCGCCAAGGGATTCCAGAGCGTCTCGCTGATTGACCATGATGGTCGCGTACTGAGTGGCGTCGTCCGCTCGGAAAACGACACAACCATTGAGCTGATCAGTGCCGAGGGGCGTCGCTTGACAATTCCCAAGGACCAGGTCGATGTACGTAAGGAAGCGAAATCTCCCATGCCGGAAGACCTTGCCAAGCGGCTCTCCACGAGCGATATCCGCGACCTGGTTGCCTTCCTGGCCAGCCTCAAGGCTGCCCCCCAGCAACCCTGACGACAGCCACTCCAGCTCCATCCCCAATCGCCAGTTTGGGATGGATCGACTGGTGGGTTAGAATACTTGGGCACCACTTTCCAGTTACCTCTCGACGGATGACATGATGCAACGTTGCTCACGACTGCTGGTACTTCTGATCCTGTTACTAGTTGCCGGACAGGGGCCGCTGCTGCAGGCCCAGTCAGCGGCAGAGGATGAAGAGGGAATCCGCTTCTTCGAAAAAGAGATCCGGCCGCTGCTGGTCGAGCACTGCTACAAGTGTCACGGTCCAAAAAAGCAGGAATCGGACCTGCGAGTTGATACCCTCCAGGGCATGCTCGATGGCGGCGGGACTGGCCCCGCAGTGGTCCCGGGCGAGCCCCAGCAGAGCCTGATGCTGCACGCCCTTGATTATCAAGACGAGGAACTGCAGATGCCGCCCGACGAGCGGCTGAGCGATCGCCAGATCGCCAGCATCACTCGCTGGATCGAAACCGGCGCACCGCATCCGGAGGCCAAGGGAGTTGTTGTACCGCGGCGCGAGGCGATCAACTGGGAAAGTGCCCGTAAATTCTGGTCACTCCAGCCGGTCCATGACAGCGACCAGCCGGTCGTCAAGAGCCGTCGCTGGCCCAGCAATTCCATTGACTACTTCGTGCTGCAGAAACTTGAACAGCAGGGACTCAAGCCAGCCGCCGAGGCGGACCGTGGCAGCTTGATTCGGCGGGCCAGCCTGGACCTGATCGGTTTGCCACCGACGGTAAGCGAGGTCCGGCTGTTTGTGGAGGACCGTCAGTCGGGTGCCTACCAGCGATTACTGGAACGACTACTCGCTTCACCCCACTACGGCGAACGCTGGGGCCGCTTCTGGCTCGACGTCGCTCGCTACGCTGACTCCAACGGACTGGATGAGAACATTGCCCACGGCAATGCCTGGCGATACCGCGATTACGTGATTGCTGCTTTCAATGACGACGTCCCCTACGACCGTTTCCTGCACGAGCAGCTGGCTGGCGACTTGCTCTCCAGCGACAACCCGGCCACTCGAGCCCGGCTGGTGACTGCCACCGGCTTCCTTTCACTGGGGCCAAAAGTGCTGGCGGAAGGTGACCAGGTCAAGATGGAAATGGACATCATCGACGAGCAACTCGATACCATCGGTCGTTCGCTGATCGGGCTGACAATTGGTTGCGCCCGCTGCCATGATCACAAGTTCGACCCCTTCAGCACGAAGGACTACTACGCTCTGGCAGGCATCCTCAAGAGCACGCAGACAATGGAGTCGTTTGCCCGCATTGCCCGCTGGCATGAACACGAGGTTGCCACGCCCGAGCAGCAGCAGCTCTTTGACGACGCGCGATTGAAGGTCAGCCAGACGAATGTCGCGATTTCCGAGCTGCTGGTGAAGGCCAACCAGCAGTTACTCGCCAAGCTCGGTAAGGATGCCAACCTGCCGGAAAAGCCAGAGCCACAATACCCCCAGGAGATACGGGACCAGCTGGCAAAGCTGCGTCAGGACGCTCTCACGCTGGAAGCAGCCGTGCCTTCATTACCCACCGCGATGGGTGTCAAGGACCAGGACGCGACGGACCTGGCGGTCCACGTGCGGGGCTCGCATTTGAAACTGGGTGACGTGGTACCGCGTCGTATGCCCCAGGTCTTCAACGATGCCCCTGCAGTCGACGGGGAATCGAGCGGCCGACTGCAGCTGGCCGAGTGGCTGACCAGTCCCCAGCATCCGCTCACCAGCCGCGTGATGGCGAACCGAATCTGGCGCTGGCACTTTGGCCAGGGTCTGGTCAGCTCAGCCGACAACTTCGGCCGACTCGGTGCAGCACCAACTCATCCGCAGCTGCTCGATCACCTGGCGGCAGGTTTCCTCAAGCGAGACTGGTCGATCAAGGAGATGCACCGCTGGATCATGAGCTCCAGCAGTTACCGCATGAGCAGCCAGTATGATGCCGGCAGCCAGGCTGTCGATCCGGAAAACCTGCTGCTCTGGCGGTTCCCGCTCAGGCGGCTGGAAGCCGAATCGCTACGCGACTCCCTGCTGGCCGTCAGCGGGCTGCTCGATCCATCGATGGGGGGCTCGATGCTGCATGTCGGCAATCGCGAGTTTTTCTTTGACCACACGTCGATTGACAAGACCAAGTACGATTCGCCCAGGCGCAGCGTCTATTTGCCGGTCGTCCGCAACCACCTCTATGACCTTTTCTCGCTGTTCGACTACAGCGACGCCAGCGTCATCAACGGCAGCCGCACCACCTCCACGATTGCACCCCAGGCCTTGTTCCTGATGAACAGCGAGTTGATCGAGCGGGTCAGCTCGGGACTGGCCGACCGGCTGCTTGAGCTGGATCATGCGGGCGCCCATCCAGACCGCCTGCGCCGCGAGCGACTCCTGCAACTTTACTTGATCGCCTACGGCCGCCCTCCCGAGCGACGTGAACTGGATCGTGATCAACGGTTCCTCAGCTCATTTCTGCAGCAGTACACATCCACCCACAGCGACCAACCGATGTCGGTTGGCCGACAGGCCTGGCAGGCACTCTGTCAGGTGATCTTGGTCAGCAACGAGTTCGTTTACATCCGTTAGAGATTCCAAGCCCCATGACTGAATCCAGTGAACAATCGCAACTGCTTCCGCTGCTCAATCGCAGGCGAATGCTGAAACAGTCGGCTATCGGCTTTGGCCATCTGGCTTTCTCAGCCATGCTGGCTCGCCAGGCAGTCGCCGACCCGCTGCATCCGCTGGCTGCCCGCCGGCCCCACCTGCCTGCCCGTGCCAAGCGGGTCATCTTCCTGTTCATGAAGGGTGGCCCATCGCACCTTGATACTTTTGACTACAAGCCAAAGTTGATGGCCGATGACGGCAAGGAATTGCCGTTTGACAAGCCCAGGGTTCAGTTCGCCAAGACCGGCACGCTACTCAAGTCGCCCTGGAAGTTCCGGCCTTATGGCGAAGACGGGATGATGGTCAGCGAGCTGTTTCCGAACGTGGCCCGGCAGGTCGACAATATCTGCTTCCTGCATTCGGTACATGGCACCAACGCGGCCCACGGCGGTGCGCTGCTGAAGCTGCATACCGGCAGCGACAACTTTGTGCGTCCCAGCATGGGTTCCTGGATTACCTATGGACTGGGCAGCGAGAACCAGGATCTGCCCGGATTTATCACCATCTGTCCAACGCTGGCCCATGGCGGCGTCAAGAACTGGGGATCGGCCTTCCTGCCTGCCGAGTTCCAGGGGACGCCGCTCGGTAACGCCTCCCGCCCTTCCACCGAGGCGCGGGTCAAGTACGCCCGAAATCGCTGGCTCAATCGCTCCCAGCAGCGAATGCAGCTGGACCTGCTGGCCGATGTCAACAAGCAGATCTTGCGCGAGGCGGGACCGGCACTTGACCTGGAAGCCCGTATCAACAGCTTCGAACTGGCCTTCCGGATGCAATCCTCGATGCCGGCAGTGGAAGATATCTCGCGGGAAACTGCCCAGACGCTGCAGCTCTACGGCATGGATGAAGAAATCACCCAGGATTTTGGCCGGCAGTGCCTGCTGGCTCGACGTTTTGCCGAGCGGGGTGTCCGTTTCATTCAGGTCACCCACAGCGATTCCAAGGTCCAGTGGGATCAGCATTCCGACCTCGAGGCAGGTCACAACAAGAATGCACTGGAGGTCGACAAGCCGATTGCTGGCCTGCTGATCGACCTGAAACAGCGCGGCCTGCTGGAAGATACGCTAGTGATGTGGAGCGGCGAGTTTGGACGCACTCCTACGGCCCAGGGGAGCAACGGCCGCGATCACAATCCAGAAGGTTTTACAGTCTGGATGGCAGGTGGTGGCGTCAAGGCCGGCTACCGGCACGGGGCGACCGACGAGTATGGATACTTCGCTGCAGAAAAGAAGATGGACGTTCATGATCTGCACGCCACCCTGCTGCACCTGGTCGGCCTGGACCACGAACAACTGACTCACCGTTATGCAGGTCGCGACTTCCGTTTGACAGATGTCTCCGGCAAGGTTCACCGCGAGATCCTGGCATGAATGAGTTGCATTCCCAAACGCCCTGTCGGCCCGGCTCGATCCTGGCAATGCTGTTGCTGGCGGTTGCCAGCTTGTGGACAGGGACTTTGCCAGGACAGGATCAGCCCGCGACCGCCGTCGAGAGTCCGCCGGCAGCAGCTCACCTGGAGCTGGTGAAGACGCTCGCGAATGATGAATACCAGGCACGCCAGCAGGCAATGGCCCAGTTGCAGAAGATCGGTTCGGCAGCCCAGCAGGCACTCAGGCAGGGGCTGACCCATGACGATCCTCATGTACGCCGCCGCTGTCGTCAGCTGCTGAGCGACATCGTTGCCGGAGAATACCACCGGCGGATCGACCAGGTTGCTCAAGCCGACCCGGCCAAGCAGCGAACGCTGCTCAAGCTCTTGCCCGGCTGGGCACGCTTTGCCGAGATGGTTGGCACCGATCAAGTGGCCCGCCGGCTGTTCCTGCAAATGCAGCGTGAGGAAGCTGGACTCTTCGCCGCCCTCGAGGATAGCCCGCAGGCGGCAGCGGATGCTGTGGCAACCCGCTTCAAACAGATCCAGGCACGTACCTATACCGGGCTGGTGGCGCAGCGCAAGACGCCCTCCTGGGCCAGCATGTCCTCGCTGGTTTTCGTGGCATCCGACAGGAATGTCGGGGTCAATCAGCTGCTGCTTGATAACTATGCCTGGTACGGACTGCTCCAACAGAACTCGCTGCGGCAGGCACTTACTGACAAGCAGCAGCAGGCCACGGCGTGTGCCGTGCTAGGGCTCTGGATCAGCACACCCGGCAGTGCAGCAATTGCCTACAACAAGCTTCGACTGGGGATTCGTTACCACGTCCCGGATACGCTGTCGCTGGCTTTGATTGGCCTGCAGCAGCGCATCGACGGCAATTCCAGCTTCAACAGCTTTTCCATGCAGGTGGTGGGGAGCATGGGGGGAGCCGTTTACAGCCGAGCGCTGGCCGACTGTCTCGACTGGGACCAGGTCGTCTCACGCCGCTCGCTGATGATCGATGGCAAGCAGGTCGTGATCGATGTGCTTTTGCAGGATGTGGCCCTGGCCTGGCTGATCTACACCACCGACCAGGAGCACGCGGACTATTTCATGCCGGCAGCGAAGAACGCCTTTCGTCGCCTGCAGCAGAGTCCGTCCAACACGGTCAGCGGTTCGCTGATGTACTTTAATCGTCCCGGCCGACGTAAAGAGGCACTGCAAAAGTGGCATGCCTATGTGGCCCAGAACCCGTTGCCGGAGTTGCCGGACGAGTTGATCGTTCAGACCCCTGCCGAGGCCCGAGGTGGTCCACGCAAGGGTGCTGTCGAGGAGATTCTTGAGCGTTTCAAACAGTCGATTCCGAGCTCGCTGAATCCCTCCAGAGAGCCGTCGCCGGAACCAGCGATTGAAGAACTGCCACTGGCTTCGACTGGAAGTCACAACCGGCCGCTGCCGCAGATTTTGCCCACACAGAAACAGCCAGCCAACCCGAAACAACCGCTGGAGCCTGGCTCGGCGAGCGGCTTGCCTGTGGCCGATCGTGACATAACCCGTCAATTGTTGCTGGCCCGCAAGGCCATTGAACGAGACGAATTGGCCGACGCGGTCCTGTTGCTTGGTCGCCTATTGTCAGAACAGACGGATTATACCTTCCGCGAAAATCGACTTGTGCCTGTCTCGCAGGGCCTCAAGGCCGAGGCGGAGCGACAGCTGGCTGCCCTGCCGCTGCGAGGGCAGGACCTCTACGAGGACCATTTTGGCAGCGAAGCGGAGCGGCAATTACAGCAGGCGATCGAATCGGGCGAACCACAACAACTGGTCATCACCTCGGCTCGTTTTTTCCACACCAGGGCCGGTGCCGAGGCAACCCTGCTGCTCGGCAACAGGCTGCTGAGAGAAAATCGGCCACTGGAAACCGCCATACTGCTGGAGCGGCTGGTCGATCGCTCGCGTCATGCAGCCAGCTTCCAACCCGAGCTGAATCTTCAATTGGCGATCGCCTGGTCGCTGGCGGGAGTACCGTTGCGAGCCGAAGCGATCCTGGCCGAGCTGAAGAAACAGGCTCCCAATATCACTGTGCAGGCTGGAGACCAGCAGATTTCCTTGTTTGGCGACGACGCTGATCCACTGCAGCGACTGGCAACCTTTGCCGGCTCCACCGATTCAGCCCTGCAACCTGGCGATTGGTTCATGTTCCGTGGAAACCGGCAGCGCAACCAGTTGGCAGCTGACGACGGGCCGTACCTGGTGGCACAACCATTACTGCAGTCAACCCAGGCAGCCTGGCTGGGCAAGCAGACGCGTGAACTGGAAATCGAGTACCGGTCGCGGCATCAATCGGTCATTCCCAGCCTCCAGCCGCTGGTCGTGGGTGACACGATCCTGGTCCGTACCGCAACTCATCTCTCGGCCCTTTCGGCGAGCGATGGTCAACTGAGATGGCAGACCACCATCATGGATGACCTCTATCGACTGGCCGACGAGTCGCTCGACAGCTGGGATGAAGTTGACCAGGCGATGATTCGACGTGGCCTCGAGCTGCGACTCTGGAACAACCCCACCTTCGGCACAATCAGCTCGGATGGCCACAGTGTGTTCGGCGTGGAAGGACTTGGTTTTAGCGAGGTCCCCTTGCGACAACACCTGGTGGTGGCTGCCGATGGCTCACGACGACTGGAGTCGGGCATGCTCAAAACCTACAACCAGCTGACTGCACATGACATCCAAACAGGCAAGACACGCTGGGAAATCGGCGGCCCGGTGAATTCCGGAGTGGCCCAGGAAGGCTACTTCTTCCTCGGCCCCCCGCTGCCGCTTGGTGATCGCCTGTTCGTGATTGCTCGCCGCGGCAACCAGGTTGTGTTGATGGAATTGCAGGCCTCGGACGGTCAGCAGGTCTGGGAAAAAGTAGTGGCGGCCCAGCAACAGCCTGTGCTGCCTGTCCGCAGCAACGGCGTGCCCCCGATCTGGAGTGCACTGGCAGAGACCTGGCGATCTGGAGGTAGTCCATCCTACAGCCAGGGTGTGCTGGTCTGCCCACTCTCGGACCGGCAGCTGGCAGCGGTTGACCTGACCAGCCGTTCCATCCTCTGGATATACACGCAGCAATCGACCGAAGGCCCCATCAACTCGCAAATGCAACAGCTGCGGTTAATGGCGATCCAGTCCGATGTGCATGCCCCACTCGACTCCTGGGCCGAGAACAGCCCCACGATCGTGGCAGACCGCGTGCTGATCACACCCGCCGGCTCGGGCCGGCTCTTTTGCCTGGACCTGGCAAGCGGTCGAGTGCAATGGTCGCAGGATCGAAAGGACAGCTGGTACGTGGCGGGCGTCTCGGACGATGTGATTTTCCTGGTCGGACACCGGGGTGTGCGAGCTCTGCGGCTGGCTGACGGCGAAGCCGCCTGGCCAACACCGCACGCAGCATTCCCGCCTGGATCCATGCCGAGTGGCCGTGGTTACCTGGCCAGCGGCATGTTGTATGTCCCACTCAGTAGTGCCGAGGTGGTCGGCTTCGACACCAGCAGCGGCCGCCTGGCGAGTCGATCTCGTTCACTGGCAGGCGATATCCCCGGCAATCTGATCCCGATGGGCGATCACCTGCTCTCCCAGTCGGCAACCCAGCTGGTCAGTTTCCAGTTGCTGGAACAACGCCTGCAGGCCAACGACAAGCAACTCCAGGAACGTCCCGACGATAGCACATTGCTGATCAATCGAGCGGAATTGAATCTGTTCCGTGGCCGCGTCAAACAGGCTGTTGACCAGTTGCGCGATGTGCTCGAGCGCGGTGCTGACGCTCGTGCCAGTCGCCTGCTGTCGCTGGCCCTGGTCGATGGACTGCATGCCGATTTTGACAGCTTCCGACCGCTGGTCGAAGAGCTGCTGCCGGAGCTGGAAAAGTCTCGCGCCGACGCCAGCTTCCTGAAGGAACTGGTGCAGGTCTACCAAAAGGGGGGCGATGCCCTGGGGGCCGTCGAGGCCTGCCTGGAACTGGCATCCCGCAGCGACGAGCTGGACAAGATGGAACACGCCGACGGGGTACGTCAGGTTCGCCGGGATCGCTGGATCCAGGCACGCCTGAAGATCATCTGGGAGAGTGCCAGCCCGGCCGACCGGCAGCGAATCCACCAGCGACTTGTCGAGTTTATCGATACCACAGAGCATGCCGACCGACTGCTGGCGGGGCTGCCAATCGTGCACCAGGTGTGGCTTGAGCAGGCTCCGATATTGATTGCCAACAAGGAGTACGACCTGGCAGAACATATCCTGCGTCGCGTGCTCGTTGCGGGCAGCGACGAGCAGCAGCGAGCGGCGGTCGTCCGGCTGGCCGAGGTTTACCAGGCCAATCAAGAACACCGCCGGGCCGCAGGCGTTTATCACCTGCTGGCAACAGATCTGGCCGACCAGGTCTGCCTGGCTGGCATGACCGGTGCCGAGATCAGCAACCAGCGGCCCGCCGATGATCCCAGCCGAAATTTGTCGCCGGCCGATCCACTCGCCAGTACATGGAAAAAGACTCCACCGCATGCCCGCGAAGTACGTTCGAACAATTCCGGCACCTATCGATACCCCTTGCAGTTACTGGGGGATCAACACCAGTTCCTGTCGCCGCTGCGATTGGAGATTGACTCGCGCGCCCGCGTGGTGTCCGCGCTGGACATGATTGGACGGGCGCAGTGGAATGCCGATAGCGGCAGTGATGACTCCAGCATTCCCTACAGGGGTCCCAGCTATCACCGCATGCTTGGCTGTCGACTGGGCAGCATGACTTATATCTGGACTGGCGACCGTATCTGCGCTCTGGCAGCGCATGAACAGGGTGCCAGCGTGAAATGGACGGCGAACAGCTGGCGTGACAGGAACTCCTGGCAGATGCGCTGGGCCGCGAACCGCTTTGGATTTCAGCCGTTCAAAAACATGGCACGTCCACAGCGAGCCGGTTTTGCGATTCCAATGCATGTAACCGCCGACGTGATCTGTTTTCAACAGAGCAGAGAACTGCGGGCGGTCGATTCATTCAGCGGCGAGTTGATCTGGCTGCGTCGCAACCTGCCACTCGGCTGCGACCTGCTGGGGGACGGTCAGCGGATCATGGTGACAGCGTCCGATAGCCAGGACGCGCTGGTCTTGCGGCTCTCGGACGGCGAGGAGATCGGACGGCGACATGTCCTGCCACTCGAGCAGCGGATGGCTGTCGAGGGGCTCAGCAGCTTGAACTGGCTGGCCGATAAGAACCAGGCAACGCTGACCAGAACCGATCACTGGACGCAGCAACAACTCTGGCAGCACAACTATCCAGCGGGCACGATGTCCTGGATGGTGGACCAGCAACGGGTCGCAATTATCCAGGCCAGCGGGTTGGTCAGGATCCTGGATGCCCTCAGCGGCAACCTGATCGTCGAAGCCGAAGTGCCTGTTCCTGAGAAGATGTTCGCCGCTGCCGTCTTCGCCAGTTCGGGACATTACTTCGTTACGACCCAGAAGGAAGATGGGAATCCAATCCAGATTATGAATCCTACACTGGCATCGGCCGTTCCCGTGAACGGGCCAGTCAGCTGTTTTGCCGACGACAGCGGGAGACTGGTCTGGTCAGAGGAGGTCGAGCTGCAGACGCTCAGGAGTGATCGTTCCAGCCACCTGCCGCTGCTGGTTTTCTTCAATCAACGACGACATACCCAGCCCAACGGTTCCTCCTCCTACATGGTCTCCCTGATCTGCATGGACAAGTTCACTGGTAAGCGGATTCTTGAGCAGCGACGGCCCTATGGTGATGTCGTTTTCGAAGTCCGCGGCAACCCGGCAGAGCAGCGGGTCGAGGTGGTAATGCGAAGTGCTACCCTGCGTGTCTACTTCAGCGAGCAGCCGCCAGCCCTCATGGAGGGTGAGAATCCTGTGCTGCCGAACGACCCAGACAAAGTCCCGGCCCAACCTGCTGCCACAGAACCTGGCCCAGCGGACAAGCTGCGTGCACTCTTCCAGCGGCTCGAACGTGGGCTGGAGAAGCAACTGAGATGATTCCCATGCGGCCCGATTGACCGCTCCATCGAGGGAGTCGTCAGCAGCCGGCGCTCTGCCAGACTTTACTTCCCATGCATCGATTGCACGAACTTGCCCGCCTGTTCCTGAAACTGGGTACCATCGGTTTTGGTGGTCCGGCAGTGCATATTGCGATTATGGAAGAGGAAGTTGTCAAGCGCAGGAAGTGGCTGAGCCATCAGCAGTTCCTCGACCTGATGGGTGCCACCAACCTGATCCCAGGCCCCAACTCGACGGAAATGGCGATCCACATTGGCTACCAGCGAGCTGGTCTGAAGGGACTTGTGGTCGCCGGATTCTGTTTCCTGGTACCCGCGATCCTGATCACCACCGTTTTAGCTGCAGCTTATGTCAGCTTTGGCCACCTGCCGCAGGCCGCACCGTTGCTGGCAGGTATCCGGCCGGTTGTCCTGGCAATCATCCTGGCAGCCGTCTGGCGGCTGGGTCGCAAGGCGCTACGCGGCACCCGACTTGGCCTGATCGCCCTGGCTGTGGCCGCCGCGCCGTTGATCTGGCCCGGCAACGAGGTCCTGGCCCTGCTGGTCGGCAGCCTGCTGGGCAGCCTGATGCTGGCGATGACCGGCTGGCAGGATGGTCCGCCCAGCCAGGCTCCCAGGCCCGATCCACCGCCAGCGGGTCCCCAAGCGAGCGGCCTGGGACTGCTCTCCGCAGCACCGCTTGCCGGTGCGACAGCAACTGCAACTCTCTCGGCCAGCGCGACCTTGCTGGCCGTCTTCCTCTTCTTCCTCAAGGTTGGAGCGGTGCTGTATGGCACCGGTTATGTACTGGTGGCCTACCTGGAAGGGGAGCTGGTCCACCAGCTCGGCTGGCTGACATCCGATCAGTTGATCGATGCAATTGCGATTGGCCAGTTCACACCCGGGCCGATTCTCTCCACCGCGACTTTTATTGGCTATCTGCTGATGGAGGGGCAGGGGTTCGGCATGCAGCTGGCAGGCGCGGCGGTGGCAACGGTCGGCATCTTCCTGCCATCGTTCCTGCTGGTCGCTGTCACCGGGCCGATTATCCCCCGACTGAGATCCTGGAAAGCGACAGCCCTGTTCCTCGACAGCGTCAATGCTGCTTCGCTGGGATTGATGGCAGCGGTGGTGATCAAGTTCTCCTATCCGCTATTGCTTGTGCTGGATGCTGACCAAGCTGCAGTTGGCGTGGCCTGGGTTTCCCTGGCCTTGCTGGTAGCCGCCAGTATTGCCTCGCTCAAGTACAAGGTTTCACCAGCCTGGATCGTGCTGGCGGGGGCACTGGTTGGAATCACGGGCCTGGCAACATCTGCTTGATCATGGGAACGGCAGGCATGAGTAACTTCGAGCAGCAACGTCACAAGCCGGCCAGTCCGTTGTCGATTGAGCGGCCGCTGGTGCTGGCATGTCCGGCACTCCGGAGTCGCGTTAATCTGTCACGGATCGTGCGGCTGGCCAGCTGTAGCGGCATACGCCGGATTATTACCTGTGGTAGCGGCAGGCTGGATGAGAAGATCTCGCGCGGTGGCGAACAGCAACTGGATATCGAGACCCATCGGTCACTGCTGCCAGTACTCCAGCAACTCAAGGATGGTGGCATGCCACTGATCGGCCTGGAACAGACCAACGGTTCTTCGCCGCTGACTGAATTCGAGTTTCCCCATACCTGCGTACTGGTGCTGGGACACGAGCGGCAGGGTCTGGATGGCGAGATTCTCTCGATCCTTGACTGGGTGGTGGAGATCCCGGTATTTGGCCCACCTCACAGCTTCAACGTGGCAACCGCCGCGTCGATGGCAGTCTACGAGTACTGTCGACAGTATCCGCAGGGGTAAGCGCGTTACTGGTCACTGGTTGCGGGTTCGCCCTGGAGACGTGCAGAGAAACTAGCGTGGCACGAAGCCGGCTTGGACCAGCCGGGCTCTCAGATCGGCGACGTTGACTGTGGCACCTTTGACCTGGATAAAGACAGCCATGTTGACTGCATCAAACCTCTGCAGTCGGGCGTAGGGTACAGATCGCAGGGCAGCATCGGCAAACCTGGCAGGGTCACCTGACCGTTGAAAGCTGGCGAATCGCAGCTGCAGGCCATATTTTTCGCTATGTGGATGGCTCCGTCGCCAGCGATCAACTGCCTGCTGCAGTTCACCTGCCGGCGCCCGGTTGATTTCCTGACAGACGGCTGCCATGTAGAGCATATCCTCGCTGTGCATCACCCCACTGGCGACGGCGCGGGCATAGAAGCGGCAGGCGGAGGTCAGGCCTCCACCGCCGTACTCCACTTCCAGACCGCGCAGAAAGACGGCATCTGGATCCTGGGGATAGAGTTGATTGAGGACCCGGGCAACGCTACGCTCCCGATCCTGGTAGAGGTGTATTCGCTGGAGCTTGTCCGCATAGTCGGTATTGCGCAGGGTCTGGGGGTGGATACCCGCGGAAAAGTACCGCAGGGCGGTGATTTCGTGAATCCCCAGCAGGGCTATGGCGGCCAGCCCGTAGACAAGGATTCGATAATTGGTCCAGACGTGGCGGATCATAAGCCCTCCTGCACGGACTGATCTCGCACCTTCCAGATGAAGGAGTCGAAATAGTAGTGGATCACGGCCACGGAACTGAGGATCGCTTCGGCAAACATGTGATAGCCGAGCCAGTGCGGCATGGCGGAGATGCCGTGTTCCGGAATGGCCTGATACTGATCGACAAAGACCAGCAGACCGAAGCCGAATTCATCGAGCGGTCCCAGCGTGAGGAGTTGGAAGAAAATGGCGTAGACCAGTGCTGCCATGACGTAGACGGTCACGTTGCCGCGCCGCAATTGCCGCAGCAGCCAGAAGCTACCAGTCGGCTGGTTCCTGTTCTTGCGTTTCATATAGCTAACGACCATCACGTGGTACTGCAGACCGTGCATCAAGCGATGGGCGATGCCGAACACGAGAATCGAGGCGGTATTCCAGGCAGCGGCATACCAGAGAAAATAGCTGGCCACGATGAACAGATATTTCATCGGATTGATCGGGTATCCCTGCTTGAGTCCGCGGACCACATGCAGCAGGTAGATCAGCAGGTAGAGGGCGGTCACGGTCCAGGAGATCGTCTGCACGATCCGCACTGCCTCAATCGAAACCAGCAGGTTCAGCCGGTACAGTTCTCGCAGCCACATGGTCACAAACAGGGGCGCATTGAGGAACATGTTGCTATAGAGGATCCAGTGCAGGGCCAGGTCAAACCGGGGCGTGCGGGGGCTGCCCGAGTCGGCCTTGAAGTCATAGATACGGCCAAAGCCATGCTGCTGCATGATGCTGTGCTGCGAATCCCAGAGTGCAATGATCAGTAGCAGGCTGATCGGAGCGACCTGGAGCCCGGTCAAGATGACCGCGAAGATCACCAGCGGTCCGACAATCAAGCGTTCCTTGAAGCGTCGCCAGTCCTCCGAGATACCGTAGGTGCGAGCCCAGGTGGCGAAGTGGTGCGGCACAGTGATCCAGAGGTTGACCGAAGCCAGGGCCACGTAGGGTAACCAGGCCTGGCTTCCGAGCGCAGCGGCCAAGGCCACCAGGGGAAGGGCGAGGAACCAGATCTGGTCATCGCGACGGTTGAGAATATAGCCGGTCCGAATCATGGCGCGGCAATCCAGCGGGCAGGGCTGAGCAGGTGCTCGTTTTACCTGTTCCAGGCGTGAATCCAAGGGCTCTTCAAGTTACCCCGCTAGGACTTGAACCTAGACTGACAGAACCAAAATCTGTAGTGCTACCAATTACACCACGGGGTATTCTCACTCGGCTTGAGCGAGCCGCCAGTGAACTAATCAACTTAGTGAGATCGTCGCTTATTCACAACCGCGAATGAGAGTTGCTCCAGCTCGACAGCCAGATCAACTGCCACCAGGTGGACGCGGGCTGGCAGTTTGAGAGTGACGGGGGCAAAATTCAACAGCCCTTCAATTCCAGCCTGCACCAGCTGGTCGGCAACCTACTGTGCAGCGGTCATGGGAACAGCCAGGGCGGCCAGCTTGATGCGCTGCTCCGCCAGTTGGCTGGCCAGCTGATGCATGGCGAAAATGGGCACTCCCTCAATCGCGCTGCCGGCCTTGTCGGGATCGTTGTCGAAGGCAATCGCCACGTGGAATCCCTGCTGGATGAATCCACGGTAACCGACCAGGGCACCAGTAACTCCGAGCATACGGCCGAGCTGTGTTGAGCTGGTGGTCTCATGCCCGTTGTGGACCAACCGCTGAAGTTCCCTCAGGTAGAGGCTCAGCCGGCCGCTGACAACGCGGGAGACTTCATCGCCACGGTCACAATCTTCTGACAGATCCTCTCGAGTGGCCATCGTGACATGTTCCTCCGGGTACCGCGCCGGGCTGAGGGGAGTTGTCCTCCACGACCGGCGAATCTTACTGTATCGACTGGAAAAATCAGTCTCAAGTCGTCCCGACCGGCGAATCCCGTTCGATGCGACTTACCCACTTTATCTGAACGACCCCACCGCTTTTAGCAAATTCAAGTTATCCAGCCATTGCATCTCAAGCGAATTCGCCAACTTGACGATACCTACTGATGACCGGTGTTAGAGGGTGCCGGCGGAAGCGAGTCCTGCTGACTCGTATTCACGCCGGGGCAGACAGGATTCTGCCACGCCGAGCGGGTTGAGGGCAGCCCGCTTGATCACTTGATGGAGCAGAACCGGCCAAGTTTGCTTCAGGAAATAACAACCGGTCTTCACCCTGCTGCCTGGCGGCGGATGTGGGTGAACTGCGGTGAGACAAATGCGAAGGAGAAACATCATGACTCGCGCCATTCGCGTGGTACTGGGAATCCTCTGTTTCCTGGTTCTGACCAGCGGTCCTGTGTCCGCATCCTATCTTGGCCTGGCCAATTATCGAAATTGCGGCTCCGATCAGTCAGCAGCATTTTGTGCTGCCCAGCAACCGTGCCACATCGTGATGCGGACCAAACGCCGCGTGGTCTTCGAAAAGCAACATATTGTCTGTCAGCGGACGGTCACCGAGACGGTCTACGATCAGAAACAGGTCAACTGTGTTCGCTATGTTCGTGAAACCAAGCTGAAGGACTGTTCTTACACGGTCAGCCGGCCGGTCTATGAAACGAAATACCGGACCTGCAATTACACGGTCTCCAAGCCAGTCTGGGAAACCAAGACTCGCTCAATCAGCTACACACTCCCCAAGTTGATCTGGGAAACCAAGATCCGCGACATCCATTACACGACAATCAAGCCGGTCTGGGAGACCAAGACCCGGACGGTCAATTACACCGTCCATAAACCGGTTTACGAGACCAAGTACCGGACCTGCAACTACACCGTTTCCAAGCCAGTCTGGGAAACCAAGTCGCGGACGATCAGCTACACGGTCCCCCGGATCCTCTGGGAAACTCGTGTCCGAAACGTCAGTTACCAGGTCCGCAAGCCGGTCTACGAGACCAAATATCGCAACCAGCGGCATGTGAAGATCAAGCCGGTTCATTACAAGAAGACGATCCAGGTCAGTTGCGGTTACTGGGACACCCAGATTACAGAATGTCCTGGCCCGGTGATTCAGCGGGTTGTACGTGAGCCGGGCTGTTGGAGTTGGGATCCCTGCACCTGTCGGCGAACCTTTATTCCTGGCCGTTGCCATGTTGTGAAGATCCAGTGTCCCCCTCGCCAGATCTGCAAGCGAGTCTGGGTGCCGCAGGTCAAGCAACAGGAAATCGACTGCGTGCGGTACCAGCGGGAAGTGGTCAACAAGCAGGTTCCTTACACCGCCTGTCGTTGGGTCACAGAGACCTGCACCAAGCAGTGTCCCTACCGAGTCTGCCGGGTTGTTCCGGAAACCAAGACGCGGACCTGCAACTACCAGGTCTGCCGAATCGTGCGGGAGCAGAAGAGCAAGCAGGTGCCCTACACGGTCTGCACGATGGTGCCCGAGACCAAGTCGCGGACAACCAGCTATCGTGTCTGCCGACTGGTCCGTGAAGCGAAAGTCAAGCACTGCAGCTACCGTGTCTGCCGGATCGTTCCGGAAACCAAGACTCGCACCTGCAGCTACCGTGTCTGCCGAATCGTGCAGGAACAGAAGAGCAAGCAGGTACCTTACACGGTCTGCCGTTACGAGACCGAAACCAAGGTCAAGCAGGTGCCTTACACGGTCTGCAAGCCGATACATTACACCAGGACGATCACCGTACCTCGCTGCATTACCAAGCAGGTGCCTTATACGGTGGAACGATGTGTTCCTCGCGTGATCTGTGAACAGGTACCGGTGAAGGTCTACTGTCCTCCACCCTGCGGGATTTTGCAGCGAACCCTGCCTCTCTGGGGCGGCGTGCTGTAACAACCCGATGGTGATGTCCCCCGTCAACAACCCGATGGTTCTTCGCCGCGGGGCTGACGCCGCAGGCGAAGGCCTATGGTATGCCGGTCCTACGGACCTGCCTCGGCGTCTCTGCAGACCGCTAACTCGCTGCAGGCGTTTCACTGCGACCAGCTCGCGTGATCACTAGCAGTCCGATCAAGTCGTAGAGGGCGTGAGCCACGATCGGCACGACGAGGCTCTCTGTCCACCAGTAGAGCCATCCCAGGTAGATACCGATCAGGAAAGCTGCCAGGAAATAGAGGTGCGTGAGCCAGTGGCACAATCCGAAGATCACTGCTGCCACCAGGATCGCTTGCGGTGCGGAGGCCTCCCCCCACCAGTCAGCCAGCCCCGCTTGCAACAGGCCGCGAAACAGCCACTCTTCCCCCAGGCCAGCGGCCAGCGAGAGTGCAGCCAGCATCCAGATCGAGGCATTACTGAGCGTCGTCCGGACGAACTGGTCGACCACTTCACGCAGTCGAATGACAGCCGACCAGGTCGACTGCATGACCAGCAGCAGCAGCAACAACATGGGCAGTGTGGCCAGCAGTCCCAGGCCTAACAATGGCAGGCATTCCGCTGGCAGGGGCAAGAGAAAAACCTGTTGCCAGGACCATAATCCCAGCAACCAGCCCAGCAGCCAGGCAACTGGCATCAAGCCAAGTTCAAAGACCAGCATCAGCCAGCGGAGCGCCGAGGCGGGCGAGGGCAGCTCCAATGCCTGCTGTTGAGGGCTTAAATCACTTTGCATGAGACTCTATCGCACTTGCAGATGCGGCTCAATTGACGATCTGACAGGGCGTTGATAGACTCGAAAGATTCACCACAGAACAAGATCTGATTCATAGATACCACGAGCCGGGGCGTTGATTTCGAGTAGCGTTGCGTTGTTCTCGAACGCCTGACCGTCAATGTCGACGGCAAGGCCACCCATGATACAACCAGTCAGGTGTCAAGGGCGTGGTTTTTCTGCTGTCGAGGTAGACATACCCCCTCGCTGGCGAACTGAATAACCTGGAAGGCACGACAACAGCATGGCGAAACAGACACCGGGGCGACGGGGCGAGACAATGATCTACTACTTCGGTCAGACTCGGACCGACGGTGGCCAGAAAGAATTGCTTGGTGGCAAAGGAGTTAACCTCGCCGAGATGACCAGTATTGGTCTGCCGGTACCTCCCGGATTCACCATCACGACCAAGGTCTGCGATGCCTATAACCGAGCCAGTCAGCAGCTCCCGCGCGGACTGATGCGTGAAGTGCAGCGCAACATCGGGACACTGGAAAGCGAGCTGGGCAAGCAATTTGGTGACCAGAGCAACCCCCTGCTGGTATCGGTCCGCAGCGGTGCCGCTGTCTCGATGCCGGGAATGATGAATACGATCCTCAACCTGGGTCTGACAGATATTTCTGTTGAGGGCCTGGCGGCGGCGACCGATAATCCCCGCTTCGCCTACGACGCCTACCGTCGCCTGATCAACATGTTTGGCGATGTCGTGATGGGAATTGGCCATCAGCATTTCGAGCAGGCCTTTGAGAAAATCAAGAAGCGGTACAAGGTCAGCGAAGACACCGATGTTCCGACCGCTGGTTTGATCGAGCTGTGTGAGTCCTACAAGAAGGTCTATCGCAAGCACACCCGCAAGGATTTTCCACAGGACCCGATCGAGCAGCTGGAGCTGGCTATTAAAGCTGTCTTTTCCAGTTGGAATACAGACCGGGCCATCCGTTATCGCGAGGTCGAGAATATCCGCGGGCTGCTCGGCACGGCTGTCAACGTCCAGTCGATGGTCTACGGCAACATGGGGACCGACTCAGGCACTGGCGTGGCCTTCACACGGAATCCCTCAACCGGCAAGAACGAGTTTTACGGCGAGTTCCTGATCAATGCCCAGGGTGAGGATGTGGTTGCCGGAATCCGCACACCCCAACCGGTCATCGAAATGCGTGACTGGAACAAGGCAGTCTACAAACAGCTGCTGGAGATCAAGAACATTCTTGAGCAGCACTATCGCGACGTGCAGGACATTGAGTTCACGATTGAAGGTGGCACGCTGTTCATGTTACAGACGAGAACAGGCAAGCGGACCGGTGCGGCGGCCGTCAAGATCGCCTGCGACATGGTTCGCGAGGGCCTGATCGACGAACGCACAGCACTGCTGCGAATCCCCGCTGACGACCTGACTCAGTTGCTGCTGCCGAGCTTCTCCCCGGCTGCCAAAAAACAGGCCAACGTGCTGACCCGTGGCCTGCCGGCATCACCCGGAGCGGCCGTGGGCAGGCCAGCGTTTTCCGCACTCGAAGCTGTCGAGAGAACAGCGGCTGGTGAAGCGGTCATCCTGGTCCGCAAGGAGACCAGCCCGGAAGATATCGATGGCATGCACAGCGCCGTCGGCATCCTGACAAGCACCGGTGGCATGACCAGCCATGCAGCTGTTGTGGCACGCGGCTGGGGACGCTGCTGCGTGGCAGGTGCCGGACAGGTCCAGATCGACGGGCCGCGACGACGCTTCACGATCGACGGGCGCAGCTACACTGACAAGGATCTGATCTCGCTGGATGGCTCCAGCGGTGAAGTCATGTTAGGAGCAATTGCCACCGTCGAGCCCAAGATGTCGGGTGATTTTTCCCGCATCATGCGCTGGTCGGACAAGTACCGGCAGCTGCAGATTCGCACCAATGCCGACACGCCGCAGGATGCACTGCGGGCTCGCCAGTTCGGTGCCGAGGGGATCGGCCTCTGTCGCACCGAGCACATGTTCTTCGAGGAGGACCGGATCTCCTGGATGCGGCAGATGATCCTGGCGGACTCACAAAAGCAGCGGGTCAAGGCACTCTCACGACTGTTGCCCTTCCAACGCAAGGACTTTGTCGGCATCTTCACCGCCATGAAGGGACTGCCCGTTACCATCCGCTTGCTCGATCCGCCGCTGCATGAGTTCCTGCCGCATGATGACAAGAGCAGGGCTGAGCTGGCTCAGCGGATGGGCCTCAAACCAGCCGAGATTCGTGCCCGTGCTGAACAGCTGCACGAGGCAAACCCGATGCTCGGGCATCGTGGTTGCCGACTTAGCATCACCTACCCGGAAATCCTCGACATGCAGGTCACGGCCATTGTCGAGGCAGCTATCCATTGCAAGCAGCGGCGGATCAATGCAGTCGCAGAGATCATGATTCCGTTGGTCGGCACGGCAACAGAACTCAAGGTCTTGCGAGAACGTGCGCTGACCGCCATTGAGAAGGTTAAGACCAAGCAGGGATACCGCGGGCAGCTGGGTATCCTGATCGGCACAATGATCGAAATCCCGCGAGCAGCTCTGACTGCAGACGAAGTGGCCGAACACGCCGACTTCTTTAGCTTCGGCACAAATGACCTGACCCAGATGACGTTTGGTTACAGTCGTGACGATGTGAATACATTTCTACCGGACTACCTGCAGCAGGAACTGCTGGTTCGGGACCCCTTCCAAACGCTCGACACGAGCGGTGTCGGGCAACTGGTGGAGATGGGAGTCGCGAAGGGGCGGCAGACACGAAAGCACCTCAAGGTTGGCATCTGCGGAGAACATGGAGGCGATCCCGAATCGATCGATTTCTGTCATCGCAGCGGCCTGGACTATGTCAGCTGCTCGCCGTTCCGAGTTCCGATTGCCCGGCTGGCTGCAGCCCAGGCAGCCCTCCGCTAGACGCCTGCTGCGTCCGACCGAAACCTGGCAGGAACTCGATGGCACTGCGCCGCAGGCGATTCCTTGCGCCCCCCGTCCATTCGCTCCACCTTCGGCGGATCGATATGGATCGGATCCTGACACTGCTCTTCCGGCTCAGGCCACTCGGCGGATCGGCGGCACGTCATCGGCCGGGTCGGATGTAAGCGAGCTGCTGCTGCGTCGCGCTGGCAGGCAGCCGCGGCTGCTGGCCTGGAGGAAATCGTGCAGGTGCTGGACCATGTCGTCCTGCGGGAGAGCTCCGATCTGCTCGACAGCGGATCCGTGCGAGAGCCCACTGCGATAGAGAATCCGATAGGCTTGCTTGAGCCGGCGAATCTGCTCCCCGCGGATGCCCTGACGTCGCAGTCCGATCGTGTTGAGTCCCACGACGCGACTGGTGAGGCCATCGATGGTCATGTAGGGGGGGACGTCGCGGGTCAGGTGCGACTGTCCACCCACCATGGCACTATGGCCAACTCGACAAAACTGGTGGACTGCCACGGCACCCGACAGGTAAGCGTGATCCTCAACCACCGCGTGTCCACCGAGCAGCACGTTGTTGGCGATGATCAACTGGCTGCCAAGTTGACAATCATGGCCGACATGTGCACCGACCATCAGCAGGTTGTCATCACCCATCTGGGTCACGTCACCAAGTTCCACGGCGCAGTGCATGGTGACGTGCTCACGCAGCTCATTACGGTCGCCGATGACCAGCCGCCCGATGTCGTCGCCAGCACGCTGATGTTGAGGCCGGGCACCGACAATGCTGTACTCGCCAATGATGTTGCGAATACCAAGCGTGCAGCCGCTGCGAACCACCGCTCCGGTGTGCAACCGGCAGGCATCGCCGACGACAGCGCCAGCCTCGATCACGCTGTTGGGTCCGAGTGACACTCCCAGTCCCAGCAGGGCATCTTCGTGAACCACGGCGGTTGGGTGAATTTGACTCATGAAGCGATCGAACTGGTGCGCAAAAGTCCTTCTTGGCTCTATCGTCGCCCCGGCCTCGTCAGTTGAGCTGATCCGGAGAAACTGACGCAATTCAGCTTGGGGAATTCCAGGCCCGGACACAGATCGCTCAGTCACTGCCCGGCGACAACTTCAGGCCCTGCTCGTCGATCTGGAAGGGAATCAGCTGATCGCTGCATTCGCTGCCACGGTGCTTGGCAATGTAGAGCGAACGCCCAATCCGATCACCCTGTTTGACTTTACCCATGTAAATCAGCGTGTTGGCATTGGCCAGTGCATCGCCTTCACCCAGCGGTCGTGCGATCATCTCCTCGAGCATGGTTTCATGCGCGGTATACAGCAGCAGGCAGCTCACCTCGGCGACCTGATAGCGATGCTGGGCCGCAGCCGATGCCTGCTGGTGAAAATCCTGCCGGAACAGGTCACGGGCAACCCATTCCGGATCCTTGCGCACGACCTGGTGGTAGATGTATTCGAACATATTCAGCTGCACTGACTCATTGGCCCGCTCGACCGGTTCAATGCCGTCGATCACAATTCGCCGCCGGCCCCGGACCAGGTTGCCATACAGAAAGGCGATCGTCGTCGTCAGCTTGGCATTCAGCTGGGCCTGCCATGCATGCCACTCGTCCCAATCCAGATCACGGCGTGTGACTCGGCGCCCCTGCTGTTCGAATATATGCAGGTAGTCCCCGCAGCTCTGTTCCAGCTGGTAGCTACGAGCTGCCGTCAGCTGACTTGCTGGCAGGCTCTCAAGTTGCCAGCCTGCAATCCGCTGGGCGTATTCCTGATGCGACTGGGAGTCCCCGCGGGCCGACATGTCAAAGAACACGCCGGGCTGACCTTCCTGGTCACGGCCGGCAGCGGCGAATTGGACGCCCAGCTGAGTTTTGCCAATCCCAGTGGCCCCCACCACCACTGTCAGGGTGCCGGGGATCAAGCCACCGCCAAGCAGTTGATCGAGACCGTCGATGCCGGTCGAATGTCTGAGCTGGTCGGTCATCCGTCGTCTGCCTGACTGCTGTCTGACAGATTTCCGCTGCTCAGCTCCCGCCAGGCAGCGGCCAGCATACGGGCGGCGGTCGTGACATCGTCCTGGCTGGTAGACCAACCGAGGCTCAATCGCACCGTACCACGGGCCTGCTCAGGATCGAGTCCAATTGCCAGCAGGGTATCGGAGAGCCGGGTCTCGCCGCTGTGACAGGCCGCTCCGGTGGAGGCACAGATCTGGTCAGTCCGGGCCAGTAGCTCGCTACCGATGACTTCGGGAAAGTTCACGCTCAATGTATTGGGGAGGCGATCTGCAGCAGCTCCGTTGACCGACAGTTGACGTCCTGTTTCACTTTCGAGCAGTTCGAGCAAGAGGTCACGCAACCGCCCCAGCTGGTCGCCTGCCTGCGGCAGCTGCTGCTCGGCTCGTCGCGCCGCCTCACCCAGTCCTACCCAGTAGGCGGTATTTTCGGTACCGGCCCGGCGGCCGCCCTCATGGTTGGCACCGTGAATCAGGGGCTCCAGTTGCAGTCCGCTACGCAGGTACAGTGCTCCGACTCCCTTGGGAGCATACATCTTGTGGCCAGCAATGCTCAGCATGTCGACACCCAGCTGATCTACTTTCACCGCCAGCTTACCCATGCTCTGGGCAGCATCGCTGTGGACCAGTACATCGCGGCTGTGACACAAATCGGCAATCTCGCGGATCGGCTGCAGCGTGCCGATCTCGTTATTGGCATGCATGATACTGACCAGCCGCGTGGTGGGACGGAGGGCGTCAGCCACCTGCTGGGGATCTACCACGCCAGCGGCATTCACGGGCACGCGAGTCAGCTGGTATCCCATCCGCTCCAGGAACAGGGCGGGCTGAATCGTGGCAGGATGTTCAAAATTCGAAATCACCAGATGAGTGGATGCTGGTGGATGCTGGAACATGACGCCCTTGAGTGCCATGTTGTTCGCCTCGGACCCGCCCGACGTGAAGATCATCTCTTCGTCGCCGGCACCCAGCAATTGGGCCAGCTGGCCCCGTGCACGGGCGATCGCGGCACGGGGGGCTTGTGCGACTGAGTGGTCGCTGGAGGGGTTACCGAAATGCTCGCCGAAGTATGGCAGCATCGCCTCCGTCACGGACGGTGCCACCGGGGTGGTGGCATTGTGGTCGAGATAGATAGTCACGGTGAAACGATCGTGGTCAGTGGATAGTGGCTACAGCTTACAGGTTACAGTTTTGGCGTGGCCGCTTACAGGTTAGGGGTTAAGTCCTACAACCGGAATAACCGACATAATCGATAGCTGCAGATTGTTGCCGTGCCCTGACCAGGGGTCGGCAGCCAGGGAGTCAATCGCCAGGGAAGTGGAGTGCAAAGCTCCCGCCGTCCCGCGACTGTATGGGGAACGAACGCCGACGTGCCACTGGTCCAGCAGGGGCTGGGAAGGCCGGCAGGTCGAGTGAACCCGAGCCAGGATAACTGGGGATTGACCGATCAACGTGAGACAACTTTCTGCGGGATCCAGGAAGAGTCTAGTCATGACCAATACGATCTGTAGCAGGAGTCGGCCGATCCTGGTCGGCCTGGTCGGCCTGGTCGCGACTCTGTTGGCCGCTGCCTCGCTGCCACTACCAGGCCAACAGCCGGTCCAGCTGGTGGTCAGCGCAGAGAATCAAGACGACGAGCCGGCCCAACGGAGTGCAGCGGACCGACCAGCCCTGCCTGAGACCGTCGTCGAGGGTTTCCCGCCAGCGTTCCCGGCCAATCCTCTGGAACCTGCAGCGGTGCTGGCTCCAGGCCGCACGGCGATGTACGCAGGTCGAGTCGGCAGTTCCTACGAGGTCATCACGGCCGCAGAGATCCAGCGGTCACAGAAAACCACGGTCCTCGAGGTGCTGCGCGGGAGGGTAGGAATATCGGTTGCTCAGCAAGGTGCTCAGGGTGGGCTGACATCGGTCTTCCTGCGTGGTGGCAACTCTGCTCACACCAAGGTCTTGCTCGATGGCATCCCGCTGAATGATCCCTCCAATGCCTCACGCCAGTTCGACTTTGCCAACATGTCGGTGGACAACATCGAGCGGATTGAAATCATCCGTGGTCCCCAGGGCGTGCTCTATGGGAGCGACGCCATCGGAGGTGTGATTAACATTGTCACCCGCCGTGGCGAGGGCTCACCGCGACTGACCGTCAGCGGCATGGGAGGTAGCTATGGAACAAGTCGCAGCAGCCTGTCGATGTCGGGTGGTAATCAGACGAGCTACTATTCGCTTGGCGGATCCTTCCTCGACAGCCACGGGATTTCTCATGCCAGTGAGGCTCTGGGGAATCGAGAGCGGGATGGCTACAGCAATGGCACGCTGTCAGGTCGCTTCGGCACACAACTGGAAAGCGGCCTGCACGTCGATTACGTCTTCCGTTACTCGGATGCACGAGCCGAGATCGACGACTTTGACTTTTTCAGCGGCCAACCGGTCGACAACCTGATCCGTGAGAATCTCAGCGACCAGTTCTTTCATCGCATCCAGTTACAGAAGCTGGAGATGGAGGGCGCCATTGAGCACCTTGTCGGCTTCAGCCTGACTGACTATGACCGTCGCGATACCGATCCCGGCCTGGCACCCTCGCAGTACCTTGGACAGACCCGGCTGGTGGACTACCAGGCCAATTTGTTGCTGAGCGAGAGGAACCAGTTCACGGTGGGAGCGAGTTACCAGCAGGAACAGGCCTCATCAGATCAGAATCCGCTGGCTCGCCAGTGGGACAGCGCCGTTTACCTGCAGGATCACTTCAGCTACGGCGAACGCCTGCACACCACGGTCGGCGTCCGCTGGGACGATTACAGCAGCGCCGGCCGCGCCAGCACTTACCGCCTGGCCTCGGTGTTGCGACTGGATCAACAGGGCCGCTCGATCCATAGCTCGCTGGGGACCGGCTTCCGCGCACCGGCGCTGGCCGAGAATCTCTTCTCGTTCGGCAACCCCGACCTGATTCCCGAATCCAGTCGAGGCTGGGACGTCGGAATTGAGCAGCGTTTTGACAATGGATCGATGGTGGTTGACGCGACTCTCTTCCGCAACGACTTTCGCAACCTGATCGTCTTCAACCCCAATTCGTCGCTGGGTCCCTTCGGCGCGCTGGAGAATGTGGGCAGGGCACGATCGGCAGGCGTGGAGGTGACGCTGCGCTGGCTGCTCAGTGAAAATACAACGGTCACCGCCAGCTATACCTTTGATGATGCAATTGATGCGATCAGCCGGCAGGCGCTGGCCCGCCGGCCGCAGGACCTGGTCCTGCTGACTATCGACCGGCAACTCAGGCCCGGCGCCAGCGTCGGATTGCAGATGCTCTATGTGGGAGAACGCCGTGACGGCGCGAATCTGCTGGCTGAATACTACAAGCTGGACTTTTACGGATCCTGGCAGCTGGATGAAAGCTGGCGGTTGTTCGCCCGCATCGATAACCTGCTGGATGAGCAGTACCAGGAAGTATTTGGATACGGTACGCCGGGAATTGCAGGCCAGGCAGGACTTTCCTGGACGAACTAATTAATGGTCAACTCTGCTTCCCTGCCACAGAGTGTCCAACGCGAAACAGCTATGAAAGTCGAACTGCGCGTCAATCCAGTGGACGGATTGATGGGAATCTGCAACTATAGATTGGTGACTGAAACGGGCTTTTATCAGGTCACACCTGTCTGCTGTATCACATCTCGAGCGGGCACAGCTGGGCAAGGGAACTCTCGTACTCCAGGAGCACATCGGTATGCCACGTCGTCATAACCGCGGTTTCACACTCGTCGAATTACTGGTGGTGATAGCAATCATCAGTCTCTTGATGGGCTTGCTACTGGTCGGCATCGGCGCCGCCCAACGGACCGCTCGGCGGACGCAATGCCTGAACAATGTCAAGCAGCTGGTGACGGCAATCAACCTGTACGAAAATGCCAAGGGACGGTATCCGGGGTATCGTGAAATCGTCGGTCGTGACCCCGTCAATCCGGCGATCTTCAAGAACGCGTCCTGGACTGTGAGCATCCTTCGATTCATGGACCAGGAGCCGGTCTGGGAAAGCTGGCGCGACCCGTCTGTCGCCCTGACAGATTTGATTACACCATCGCTGGGCGTGATGACATGTCCCGAGGATCCCACGTCGGATGGTGCTGTCGGGGCCGTTAACAGCAAGGGCGACTTTGTCCAGGTCTTTACGAATGAGCCGCCTTACACGTCGTACGCCGTGAATGCCGGTTACCTGCCGCGGACCGTTGACCTGCAGATGAACACGTTTGGGCGGGCGACATTTGATTATCCCAACCTGCTGATCTGGGCACAGCGAAAAGCCAACGGCGTATTCCACGACCTGGCCAGCCTGCCCAATGCCCGCGTCACCTCCACGGACCTCAAGGATGGACTCGGCAATACGATCCTGGTGAGTGAAAACCTGCAGGCCATTTACTGGCACGCGACCGGCCTGCTGAATGAGCCAGCACGACTGAACAATACATTTGGCTGGCTGTTCGCCACCGCCAAGCCCAAGTTCCAGATCGACAACCTGCCTGCATCCGTGCTGAGTGGATGGCCAAACAACCCCACCTACGGGAACAGCCTCGATATTCCCCCGGTTGCCTTTATCAATGGCGGTGATGAGAACACCCCCACAGCGACCCTCTCGGCACGCCCGTCAAGTGCCCATAGTGGTGTCGTGATCGTTGGTTTTGCAGATGGCAGCACGAAGGCATTGAGCGATGGCATCGACTACACCGTCTACCAGTCGCTGCTGACACCCAACAACCGTAAGTCTGACATGCCAACCCGTGGCTACATCCTCAAGTCGGAAGATTTCAACCAGTAAGCAACTGCTTACTTCTTGCCAAGCGATCGCTGGTGAGCGAAAAAGTTGGTCAGTATTTCGCCGCAGGGACCAGCCAGTACACCCGGCGTCACCTCGACCTGATGATTCAGCCGATCGTCAGCCAGTAGCTGGTAGAGTGACCCCACGGCGCCCGCCTTGGGATCCATGGCACCGTAAACGAGCCGCGAGATTCGGGCCTGGAGAATCGCCCCAGCACACATCGGGCAGGGTTCCAGAGTCACATAGAGGGTACAGTTCACAAGTCGCCAGCCACCGATCGACTCGGCAGCCTGGGTGATGGCAATCATCTCCGCATGGGCCGTTGGATCGCGCAGCTGCTCTCGCTGGTTGTGAGCTGCTGCGATCAACTGGTCACCGTGGACAATCACCGCACCAACAGGTACCTCGTCCTGTTCCTCCGCCTGGCGGGCCTGTTCAAGGGCCAGTTGCATGAAGTAATCGTCCATCACTCGGCACTCGACTTCGATCGTCTTGGCGGGCGTGAACGGAGTTGGCGGATCTCGATGCCACGCAGGTAGGCGCGAGTTTCCCAGGTCGAGAAGCCCAGCGGTTGCGACAGTTCCACTTCGTTACGTACCGAAATCGTGCGGCCGACGATATCCTGGTTGACCACTCGCTTGTTATTAATCCAGGCCTGGATCGATCGATCCATGACTCTCACCCGCACTCTGTACCAGCGACCGTTATCAAAGTTCATATAGCTGGTGGTGTCATTTTCAGATGCATCCTTGCCGTCAATGCTGGAAAGACCCACGACTGCACCAGCCCAACCACCGACGATGAAGCTGCAGTAGGAATCCTTGACCGGGAAAGTCAGGCCGCAGAAAAAGTCGATTCCCTCCACACGCTGGGCTTCCAGCCGTAACTCATAGTTGGTTCGGGGCACGGAGCCGGTGTAAGTGACGCCGGTCATCGACGAGCCGTAGCCCAGCTCAATGGCGCCGTCGTGGACCTGGACTTCACCCTCACCACCGAAATTTGCGCTCTTCCAGGCACCAAGCTGCTTGCCGTCGAAAAGGGACTGCCAGCCGCGCAGAGCAGCTGCGGGTGGTGTCGCTGGATCGATCTGCCCGTGGGCGGTGTGCGGCCAGGAGAGGCCAGCCAGCACGGCTGGCGTGGCAGCTAGCAGAGTCCGACGGCTGAAGGGAACATTCCAAGGTGGCTGCAGTGATCTGGACATGGGTGGCGGACGGTCCTGGGAAGTGGGGCAGGGTCGATTTATTTCACACACCAAATGTGTGGGAAGATCGGCCACAAATCAACCCGTTCTCAAGTTTCTCAGCGTGCCAGCTGTCACTTGTTGAGAACCAGCATGCGCTGCTGCGTGACACGACGCTGGTAAATCTCACCGCGGTGTTCAATCAACACCAGTTCGCGGCCCTATTTCCCTGACTTTCGGATCGTGAAGCGAACGGGCAAAGTGACCGTGGTTGCGATCGCCTGGCCATTCCGTCGAGCTGGCTGGAACTGGTAGCCGCGTGCAGCAGTGATCGCTGCCTGGTCCAGCTGGGGATGGCCGGATGATTGCTGGATCCGGATCGTTCCGGCTCGTCCGTCGCGAGTTACCACGACTGTCAATTTGACAAGCCCCTCGACACCACGCAGCAACATGTCGCGGGGATAGGTTACTTCGCGACTTCGGCGGATACTGACTGCAGCTTCCAGTCCGCTGGATCCCTGGCTGGCAATTGTGCGATCTTCGAGCGGTTCGGAGGTGTCCAGCTGGCGCGGCAGATCCACCGCCTGCTGGGCGACGTTCAGATCGGGCGTCGGGGCTCGCAGCGGTAGGGATGGTTGCGATACGGCTGGCAGCAGTGGTTCGGTCTCTAGCGGCTGCCGCTCACGTGGTATCTCGGTCAGCGGCCGAGGCTGAATCGGCCGATTGTCGACCTCTGGACGCTGGAGTGCTTCGAGCGGCGACTCCGGTATGGCCAGTGGCGTCACGGCTGGCAACTCGAATTCCGTCAGGCGATTAACCAGCTCGGATTCTGTGAACTCAGCACGCTGCTGCTGCTCTAGCCGTCGGATCTTGTGGAAGTCAATTTCGAAGGGCTGTTCGGGCAGATCCAGTTGCGGAATCTCCATCGGCTCAATCACCTGGTCCACCATCGGTTGTTTAACATCCAGAGTGTCGACGGCCGGCTGCAGAGGCGTTGTTGGTGCCACCAGCTGGACAGAGACGGTTGTCGCTGCCTGGTCCTGCAACCAGATTTCCGGCTTCTCGTATTCCTCGCCACCGAGGTAGCCAATCGCCCAATGTGCTGTGGCACTGACCATCAGCAGCGCGATGAACAGGCTGTTTTGTCTTAGCAGGCGTCGCATATCGGTGGCGCGTTGTGGGCGGGAGCAGGAGCGGCTGGCCACGGCGGGCCAGCTGATATCGACCAGTTTATCTTAATGAGATCGAGTGTCAATCCAGCGGTACGGCCTGGCGAGCATTTTTCTCAGCTGACCGTGTGAAAACTCCGGGCCTCTGCTGCCAGGACAGAATAGCGCCAAAATGGTTGGAAAAGGGGGCGTTCGGGATGTCAGCCAGTGTGACTATTTCATCGGACCCATTGACAGCTGATTTTTTTGTCACAAAAATGACACTCAGTCTCATTAACGATAAGTCGACGTATGTTCGGCCGGGCCTGAATCGCTAACCCATGCTATCTATATAAGACTGCACAACGTCGACGAATCAAAGCCATCCGGACTGCTGCCAGGCACCACGAGCTGAGCACATGTGGGAATACACTCTAAGTGACCTCTTTGAGCGGGGCGGTTACATCATGTACCCGTTGCTGCTCTGTAGCGTCGTCGCGCTCTGTGTCGCACTCGAGCGGGTCATCGTTTTCATTTACCGTGCCTGCTCCTACGAGCAACTCAAAGGCAATCTCCATCAGCGTCTTGCCAGCGAGTCGCCTGAACAGGTACAGGACTGGCTCCGCCGATCCCGATCACCTTTGGCGCGTGTTGCGGAGAGCTTCCTTGCGCACCGCAGGCGACCACCAGCATTGCGCGAAGAGCTGGTTGGCCAGGAAGCATCCCAGCAGGTCACGCGGATGGAATCCAGAATCCACTGGCTCTCAGTGATTGGTCACCTGGCTCCAATGATCGGATTACTGGGAACGGTCTGGGGACTGGTGGAGGCATTTCATCAGATTGAAGCCCAGGGTGGTAACGTGCAGCCGGGCCATCTGGCAAGCGGCATCTGGAAAGCCCTGCTAACCACCGTCTTCGGACTTGTCGTGGCGCTGCCCACGCTGGCCGTCTACCATTTCCTTGATAACCGGGTCGCAGCGGTCACATTGCGGATGCAGTGGATGCTGGCCGAGTTGAACGCCTGGCTTGATGACCAGCCGACAGATCCAGGCCAGCCACCAACTCGCCCAGAGCCGCTGGCCGAGTCAGCTGTCGAGCGACCCCCGTCGCCTACCACGACCACGGCCGAGGCAGGCACTCTGCTGGAAACCGATCCGGTCTCCAGCAGCTGACAGGCACTGTCAACCTGGTAAGGAATGACAACGATGAAGATCACTCGCCAGCGAAGGCCTCAATTGCGGATGGAAATGAGTCCGTTGATTGACTGCGTTTTCCTGTTGCTGATCTTCTTCATGCTCAGCTCCACTTTTCTGACACCTGCCATCAAGCTCTCGCTTCCTACAGCAGCGGCAGGCACCAATGACGCCCAGGAGATCCTGGTCACGCTCGATGTCGACGGCCAGGTGTTCCTGAACAAGCAACTCACCAGCTTTTCAGAGCTCGGTCCAGAGCTGCAGAAGTTACTTGCCGACAGCAATGCGCGCGTGGTGACGATCCGCGGCGACGAAGCGATGACCTACGACAACTTTGTTAAGGCACTTGATATCGCCAAGAAGTCGGGTGCCGAGCACGTCAACATCGCCCACTCAACTCCCTAGTCACGCGACCCTTCTGACCGCAGTTAATACTGCGCCTCGACTCCGAGGTAGCCAAATACCGGTGGGCCGGGGCGTGGACCGAAGGGATGTCGAGTCGTCAGATAACGACGATCGAAGACATTCTGGACACCGCCAAAGATCTTCCAGTTGGCGGTCACCTGGTGATAGGCCGACAGGTCCCAGAGAAAGTAGTCATCGGCGGTACCGAAGCGGGCATCGGTACTGGCGGCGTCAAAGACCTCGTTCGACGCGGTGGTAAACGTCTGATCGGCATAGATACCAGTCAGGTCGATACCGGAATGCTCCGCGTGGGCGCCGATCCCGACCATGAGGCTGAACTCGGGAATATAGGGGACCTTTGCGCCGGACAGGCCGCCGGCAAAGATCGACTCGGCATCCTGCGACAGCGTATCGGTCAGCAGGCGGGCATCGGTATAGGTCATGCTGACAAACCAGGGACTGGAGATATCCCAACCGCGGTCCTTGCCCATGTCATAGCTGATGCTTGCTTCCACACCGGTCGCATACAAGCTCCCCACCTGCTCATCATTTTCCGGATCTGCACCCGAGCCGATATTGTCCAGCACGATGAGGTCATTGAAGTGGGTATAGAAGCCGATCACCTCAGCTGCCCAGAAGCGATCATCATTTTTGAAGCGAAAGCCAAACTCACTGGCCAAACTCTCTTCTTCTCGCATCCCATTGGTGATCTTGCTTGGCGAGGGAGGAGAAACTCCACGGTGGAAGCCACCGACTAACTGCATCGATTCGTGCATACGATAGGTCATACCAACGCCACCGCTGGCCATTGTCATTGTCTCTTTATCATCCTTGACCGGCTTCAATTCACCCGGAAATCGCTGATTGCGAGCATGCAGGCTTTCAAAACGAATACCTGGCGTGACGACCATACGCCCGAAATCCATCCGATCCTGCAGGTAAACAGCGACCGCCTTGATTTCCTGGCGGCGGTCCCCGGCGGCACCAGCTGCACCCTCGCTGACACTTTCAATCCCGCCGTTGTCATTCGTCAGGTAGTCATCATCTCGTTGAAAACGCCGTACTCGATCCCGGTGGTAGCGGAAGCCGAGCGAAAAGTCGTGATCTGCCTGTTGACCCTCGACGGCCAGGTTGGCCACGGCATCGTATCCGTAGGTCGAGTAGTCACGATCGTTATGTCGCAGACGCAGTATGCCCGCCTGGCTGCCAGTCAGGATGCCGTATCCGATTGAGTTGCTGATCGGATCGCCGAGGATGTTGGAGATGTTGTACGACGTACCGGCTGGGTCGATCACTTTTCCCAGCTTGAACCAGTCGCGATGAAAGCGGGTGTAGTAGAACGTCTGGGTCAGTATGAAGGGGTCCACCTCGATGTCCCCCAGCGTATGCCGCAGGTAACTGCGGTTGGCCACGTTCGCCATGTGATCAAAGCGAGTGCCGTTGTAGGACCGCAGTGGGTTAGCGGCGAAGTCGTCGGCGGTCAGGCCGACATAGCCCTCGTTGACATTCATGGCCGAATAGCCCCACTTGGCCTCGAACCGCTGGTAGGACAGCGTGTTCGGTTCCCAGAAGAACTTGACCATCGGCTCGCGATTCGTAAAGCCGGTGTCGTTGGCATTGTGGATCGGGTAATTTCCCGCCTGGTCAATGGTCTTAAAGCCATCGGATTCACGGAAATAACCCTCGGCGACAAAGCCCATGCGTTCGCCATCTTGATTGATCCAGGTGTTGCCAAACCAGGAGTGCAACCGCATTTCATTATTGGTGCCAAACATCGTCCGCATGTAGAACGCCTGGCGGTCCGGAATGGGCGTGGAGAGGAAGTTAATCGCACCGCCGGTGGTATGAGGTCCGAATTGGACCTGGCTGCTTCCCTTGAAAACTTCCACCGCGCTCATCCGCCCGACCGTGGGAAAGTAATAGGCCGAGGGAGCGGCGTAGGCTGCCGGCGCGGCCAGGATACCATCTTCCATGATCGTCACCTTGGCGCTGCGAGCCATGTCGACTCCACGCAGGCTGATATTTGGAAAGTTGCCGAAGCCATCCTCTTCCCGCAGGTAAACACCTGGCACCTGGGTCAGGACCCGGTTGGGATTGTCGTACGAATGGCTGCGGATCGAATTCAAGTCGAGCCGGGCAGCGGATCCGGTCGTCGACATCGCTCCCTCGACACTGCCAAACAGGCTGCCCGAGCCACGAGCCTGGTTAAAGGCCGGCTTGACACCTGTCACGACCGTCTCCGGCAACGTCACCTGGTCATCGTCCGGCGGTTCCTGCGCCAGCGCCCAGGGGCTCATGAGCAGGCAGAGGATGAGTGTCCAGAGGATCCGCCAGGCACGCGGAGGAACCCCTGATTCGTACTGATCTCGCATGTTTTCAGTTCCACAAGAAATAGGGGTGCCATGATCACGATGTTGATCAAAACGGCGTTCCCTATCGCCTTGCGCGCACGGACGGAGCGTTGGGTACTGGCCCGAGGTGACGACACCTCTACCTGTCTAACTTCGGACTCTACCGGTCGTACCTTTAATTCCGATCGTGCCGATTTTACCGGTTAGGCAAACCAGCGACGTTAGCTCAAGGATCCAGCGACACTCGGCCGCTTGGCTTGTGCTGCGCCCGGCAACTCGTCCCACTAGTAATTCGGTGTGGGCGGTTCGTACTGGTCCAGGTCGATCGTCCGAAACCACTCGATCGTCTTCTCGAGGCCGTCCCGCAGTGCCACAGTGGGCTGCCAATCAAGTGTTTCCCGGGCCAGCGTGATATCCGGCTGACGCCGTTGCGGATCGTCGGTCGGCAGCGGCTGCAAGCGGATTTCCGAGCCCGTTCCGGTCAATTCAATCACCAGTTCAGCCAGCTGTCGAATCGTGAATTCCCCAGGATTCCCCAGGTTGACCGGCCCCACCAGGTCGTCGCTACTGGCCATCATGCGAATCATGCCTTCGACCAGGTCGTCGCGGTAACAGAACGACCGCGTCTGCGAGCCATCGCCAAAAATCGTGATCGGCTCGGCGGCCAGCGCCTGGCGGATAAAGTTGGAGACGACGCGGCCATCGAAGGGATGCATTCGCGGCCCATACGTATTGAAAATGCGAACAATCTTGATACGCAGCTTATGGACCCGGTGATAGTCCATAAAGAGTGTTTCCGCAGCTCGTTTTCCCTCGTCGTAACAGGCCCGTGGTCCAATTGGATTGACGCAACCGCGGTAGGATTCGGTCTGTGGATGGACTTCCGGATCACCGTAAACCTCGCTTGTCGACGCTTGCAGAACACGGGCCCCACATTTGCGGGCAATTCCCAGCGCATGGATGGCACCCAACATCGACGTTTTGATTGTCTTGATCGGGTTGTACTGGTAGTGGCCTGGAGCGGCCGGGCAGGCCAGGTTGTAGATCTGGTCAACTTCCAGCCAGATCGGCGTGGTCACATCATGCCGAATCAACTCAAATTCCGGCCGATCCAACAAGTGCTCGATGTTACTGCGTTGACTGGTAAAGAAGTTATCAAGGCAGATCACATGCTGACCCTCTGCGACGAGTCGTTCGCAGAGATGCGAGCCGAGAAAACCAGCTCCGCCAGTGACCAGGATACGTTGGGAGCTCGACATGGCAGGGGGGTTCCAGCGGGAAATCAGTTCATTCTTCGGCACGCCTACTGGCCTGGTTCAGTCGATCCTGCCAGCAGCGGTGCTTTGCGTGGCCCTATTATGCAGCGCTGGCCGTTCATGACGACGCCAATCTCAGTCAGCGGCCAGCATTCAGCAGCCAGATCTGGCTGGACAGCAGCGGTTGAATTCCGCTATTCTCCCTCGCCCTTGGGGGTCCCCACGACTGATAGCGGTGGAGGCTGCCGGGCAGCAGAACTTGACCTGGACAGGGGAGGGGTAACCGAGCCATGAAACGACTGACTAGCGGACTTGTGATGGGCCTTTCGTGCCTTTTGACGAGCGTAGCGTGCGGCCAGGATTTCCGTATCGAAACGGACGTATTTTACGCTGACGAGACAGAACCGACTGTGAGTACTTTGACGCTGTTTCGTGGCAGCACGGTCTATGATTTCATGGGCTCCGACGAGCAGGAAATCACGATCCTGGACATCAATCGTGGCCGCTTCGTATTGATCGATTGCAAGCGACAGGTCAGGACAAGCCTGACAACGGACCAGCTGCTACGGTTTGCGGCCAATCTCAAGGCCAGCGCGTCGGGCAGCAGCAAGGTTCTGGTGAATGCTAAATTGACTGAGTCGCTCGAGGACGACGGAACACTCGTATTGACCGGCACACGGGTCACTTACACTGTCAAAACGCTCAAGCCGCCCAACGCCGACGTGGTCAAACGCTATCGGGCATTTGCCGATTGGTACGCCCGTTTGAACGCCACCCGGGTTGGCAACCTGCCACCCTTTGCTCGCCTGCAGCTGAACGGGGCGCTGGCAAAACGGGGCCTGGTTCCGCAAGCGGTTACACGCGTGGTCCGGACCAGCAACCTGCTGTCGACGGATCACCTGTTGCGCACCAACCACCTGGTCAACTGGCAATTGACGAATACCGATCGCAAGCGAATCAGCCGGGCTGGTGACTACATGGCGACCTACCGTGAAGTCACGCCGGTGATGTACTGGAAGTAACCATCCGCACGACGGAGTGAACCGCCAGCCGGGAAGGCCAGCGGGTTCCTCAGCAGTAACAGCGAGCCGATCGCGAGCGGGCTACTTCTTCTTGACTTCGGCATAGGCAGCAAACCGTTCTGCAATCTTGCCTGCCTTTTCATCACCGGCATGGACCAGGACGCGATATCGGAGCGTCATGGTCTCCCCCTTCTCCATCTTGTGGGAGCCGTCAAGGTCGTTATTTCCCTTGAAATGATGCAATCCGAAGGGATTGGCAGTGAACAGGCCGTAGGTTCGCACGTGCCAGTAAGTGGGATAACGGAAGCTACTGGGATGATTCATGATCGCAATCCCGACCTGCTTTCCTTTCACTGGACCGTGGTAATCGACCCAGGGAGACTGTTTCCCCCAGGCTCCCAGATCGGTCTGGCCATGGCTGTTGATGACCCGGCCACCCTGTTCTGCGGTTACTTTCATGGAACCTGCCACTCGAACTCCAAAGGACCCTTCCTTGGTATCGCCGAATGTGAGCGGCCCCTCACTGGCCGTGACGGTGGTATCGAAATCGATCCAGAAGACCTCGCCATCGGTGGCAAAAGTTAACCGCCGCCGATCTTCACAGACCTTGGTGCCATCGGGGCCGACCCAGTCATTGCTGGTGGCAATCACAGCTTCCGAGCCCCCGGCAGCCTTGCTGAACTTGCGATGCACGATCGTGCCGTGGCCCTTGGTCTCACTCCAGAAATCGATCCCATTGACATTCCCGTGGGTAAACCAGAATGAGCGGTGATGTGGGTGGTCGGCACGTTCATCTTCGACTCCCTCCGCCATCGGATATGCACGTGTAATCTCGTTCCCGTGGGGACCGATCAAGGGCCAGAGAATGGGCTTGGCTCCGGATTTGACCAGGTAGCGAGTCAGCAGTTTTCCGTCCAGCTGCACCTCCACTCCGGCATCGATTTTCTTGATCTGGAATTCGTCCGCCTGGAGTGGGCAGGCGACCAGCAGCAGTGTCAGCAGCAGAGATAAGTTGATTCGTTGCATCGTCTCGGTTTCCCGGGGGGGCCAATGGTCAGTAAGTCTCAGCCTGAACTCTCCTGAATCTATCCGCCACCACTGCCCGGAACAAGCATCTTACCTGCTGCCTGCCGTCTCCACTGATGCCTCTCAGCGGGTGCACAAGACCGTCAACTGGACGATCGGACTGACAGCCGGAGGTGAGGCAAAAACAGCTAAAATCGCTGATTGCAGCGGCCTGGCGACGTTGACCGGCCATCCCACTCCAGAAGCAGCAAAAACCTGCCAAGAGACACCTGTCTTGAGCGGGTTTTTCTGACTGCCAATACCGGTCTTGTCGGTGTGATCCAACCTGTTTGACAGTTGCCGATAAATCCCGCCCATCTTTCCGATACTTACTCTTGTCGCCAGTCTTCCCGCGTTTCCTGATCGCTATGGTGACAGCAGATTATCCAGAATGCCTGACCCTTATTCTTTATCCGACAAGGAGCGTATCCGCTCATGATGGCAACTGCCCCACGAATTGATGATCTCAGTGGAATCCGTTTGTTCGTTCATGAAGTCCTTTGTCAATTCAACCAACTGGAAGCTGGAATCTTCCAGATGACGGAAAAAGTTCTCACTCGAAGTGGTAACCCCTGTGGGATGTTCTTTTGCTTGCACGGTCCACGTAGCATCAAGCTGACAGCTGTTTGGGAAACCGACGGCAACACGGTCTTGTTCTACGGCTCAACTGGCGAGCGCCAGCACAAGGCGCAGCTTGAGCTCGGTGGCTCCAAGCTGCTTGATACGATGGCGGCCATCGCCTGATATCAGCCGCGTGGCCGGTGACACACGAACACCAGGTTTGAGCAATCGACCGGTGTTGCGTCCCGGACACTTGACATCCGCTAAAGAGGTGTACATCTTTACACATCTATTCACATGTATAGTAATACCACAGAGGAGTGTCGACATGCTGGTTCTGTCACGTAAAGAACAAGAGCGAGTCAAGCTGGGCGATGAAATAACTGTCACGATTGTGCGGGTCTCTGGTGACAAAGTAAGGTTGGGCATTGAGGCACCCAAGGACATTCGCGTGCTTCGCGATGAACTTGTACCTCACGATGAGGAGCCTCAGCCATCGACAAAGTAGCGGTCTTCAGCGTTGCTCATGCGGTCCCGTTCAGTTGGCCAAAGCGGCTGACAGGCCGGGCCGCAGCAGAGCGGTCCAAGGGGAGCACAACCCTCCTTCTGAGGGGGCTCCTGAATGCTCCATTTGACCTGTTTTTTTGTGCTCATCAGGACCGAAAAAGAGAAACAGGTGAGGACGTTTATTAGGTCGTTTGAGACCGAGGAAATAGGACTTGAAGTTTGGTTGACATGGGTAGGCCGGTAACATACGCTTAACGCTTATTACGGCACTGGAAGGCAGCCGCGATGCGGTTTTTCGGTGTCCCCACCATGCGGTGCATTGCACCTGACATCCCCAAGCCAACCTTTTCGACACGAGGCTCTGAAAACGGACATCGCAGGTCGAACCAAAGTTGGCAATGGAACGTCGACGAGACAACAAGACTCACCGCCACTGGCACAAACTCCTTACCTGAATCAACTCAATCAGAAAAGCACTTTGGAGAGATACTCATGAAATGCAAGGGTAACGCAATCGGTCGTCGTGGTTTCATGCACGTCGGATTTCTTGGTGGACTCGGGCTTACGCTGAGTGATTACTACCGCATGCAGCAGGCTCAGGCTGAGCAGAAGTTCTACGAGAGTAAGGAAGGGCCGGCCAAGTCGGTGATCTTCATTTACTTCCCGGGTGGCATGGCTCACCAGGAGTTCCTCGATCCCAAGCCGTACGCGCCGCTGGAATACCGTGGCCCGATGACATCCCAGGCGACCAAGATCCCTGGCTATCGGATTGGTGAGACACTCCCCAAGACGGCCCAGATCGCTGACCGACTGGCTATCTGTAATGCGATGACGCATGGCGAAGCGGCCCATGAGCGTGGCACGCACAACATGTTCACCGGTTACCGTCCGAGTCCGGCTTTGAGCTTCCCCAGTATGGGAACGGTTGTCAGCCACGAGTTCGGCTCGCGCAACAACCTGCCGCCGTACGTCTGTATTCCCAACCAGCCGAACACGTTTGCCGGCACCGGTTACCTGAGTTCCTCCTTTGCTCCTTTCAGCCTCGGTTCGGATCCAGCCAGTGGCAGCTTTACTGTCCGTGACCTGAACCTGCCGGGCGGAGTGGACGGCACTCGTTTCACCCAGCGACGTCGCATCCTTGATGCTGTCAACGGTCACTTCGCTGCCAAGGAAAAGGCCGACTCGCTCGACGCCGTGGACGCTTTCTACTCTCGTGCCTACAGCATGATCAGTTCGCAGAAAGCTCGTGAGGCGTTTGATATCAGCAAGGAAACCGACGGCTTGCGTGACCAGTACGGTCGCAACACCGCCGGCGCCCGACTCTTGATGGCCCGTCGATTGGTCGAAGCGGGTGTCCGCTTTGTCACACTCACCTATGGTGGCTGGGACATGCACGGCAACATCGCTGGTGGCTTCCGTGGCAGCATGCCGGCCTTTGACCAGGCCTTCGCCAGCTTGATCACGGACCTTGAAGATCGAGGTCTGCTGGATTCGACGCTGGTCTGCACGGCATCAGAATTCGGCCGTACACCGAAGATCAACGCCAATGCCGGCCGCGATCACTGGCCAAAGGTATTCAGCGTGATTCTCGCTGGTGGCGGTATCAAGAAGGGCATCGTCTATGGCATGTCGAACCCGACTGCCAGTGAACCAGAAGAGGACGCCCTCAACGTCGAGGACTGGGCGACCACAATTTACAATCGATTGGGCATCACGTCGGACAAGGAGCTGATGGCTCCTGGTGACCGTCCCATCGAAATAGTTAACGGCGGCAAGGTCCGTAAGGAGCTGCTGGCCTAACTCAACACTGCCTGTCCTGCAGATGATTCGCGGTGACAGCACAATAGCTTGAGTGGAACGAAATGACACGGGCCACGTCTCCTCGTGGGCGTGGCCCGTTTTTTATGAATAACTCGGAGAAGGTCTGGGAGAGACTACTACCATGTTTACCAACCACCGCATCCCAACCCGCCTGCTGGCAATCCTGACTCTGCTGGCCGTCAGCGTGCCGGCCTGGTCCGCATCACCCTCGCTGGGGGTTATCAATCCCCGTGGTGTTCAGCGCGGTGTCGAATCGGAGCTGAATTTCAGCGGCGGTCGCCTCGCCGATGCCCAGGAAATTCTCTTCTACAGCCCCGGTTTTGAAGTCGTCACGCTGGAAGCGGCGGCTGGCAATGTCAAAGTCATGCTCCGTGTGCTGGATACCTGCCGCCTCGGCCAACACGTTGCCCAGGTCCGAACTGCCAGTGGCGTATCCGAATACCGAACCTTTTATGTAGGTCCTTACGCCAGTACGGCTGAAGTGGAACCGAACAGTGATTTCAAGCAGCCGCAGCAGGTCGAGTTGAACGTCACGGTGACCGGCGTGGTCCAGAACGAGGATGTCGATTACTACTCGGTGACACTCAAAAAGGGCCAGCGAATTTCCGCAGAAGTCGAAGGAATGCGACTTGGTACGGCCCTCTTCGATCCCTACGTGGCGATCCTGAATGCCAAACGATTCGAAATGTCCTCGGCAGACGACTCACCGCTGATCAAGCAAGACGCGCTCGCCTCGACTATCGCCGACGAAGACGGAACCTTCATCGTCGAAGTTCGCGAGAGTGCCTATGGCGGCAATGGCAATTGCCGTTACCGGCTGCATATCGGCACCTTCCCCCGACCCACCGGCGTCTACCCGGCCGGTGGCAAGAAGGGTGAAATGATTGACGTCAAGTTCCTCGGCGATCCCACAGGACCACTCGCTCGCAGCTTCCAGTTGCCCTCCGAAGACCGGGAAGAGTATGGCCTGGAAGCCGCCGAAGGGGACGCCGTGGCACCCTCACCGAATCCTTTCCGACTGTTCGATCATGGCAATGCCTTCGAAGCCGAACCGAACGACGAGATTGCTGCCGCCACGCCAGTCGAACTGCCGCTGGCCTTTAATGGCATCATCGAGAAACCGGGCGACATTGACTGTTTCAAGTTCGCGGCCAAGAAGGGTCAGTCCTTTGAAGTTGAATGTTACGCTCGACGACTTCGTTCCGGCCTCGATTCGGTCATGAACGTTTACTATGCCGACGGCCGTGGTATCGCCGGCAATGACGATTCACGTGGTCCCGACAGCTATTTCCGCTTCAACGTCCCCGAGGACGGTGAATACGTGATTCGCGTCACCGATCACCTTGGTAACGGAGCCGAGGATTTCGTCTACCGGGTTGAATTGACTGCTCCCAAGCAGACAGTCTCTGTCAGCATTCCGCGTGTCGCTCGCTACTCACAGTACCGCCAGTGGATCGTGGTCCCCCGTGGTAACCGCTTCGCCACCTTGATGACGGTCGGTCGCGGCAACTTTGGCGGTGACGTGGTGCTGGATCCCAAGGATCTGCCCGAGGGAGTCACGCTGCACAACAACATCATGCCGGGCAACATGAACATCATGCCGGTCATCCTCGAGGCCGCAGCCGACGCACCCATCGGTGGCGGCTTGATTACTTTCCACACGCGTCATGCGGACGAAAGCCAGAATATCTCGGGTGGCTACAACAACGTCGGTGACTTTATTCGTGGCGGCCCTGGCCAGTCGGTCTACTGGACCGTGACGGTCAAGAAGATCCCGGTGATCGTGGCTGACGAGGTCCCCTTCCACCTGGAGATCGTACAACCCAACGTGCCGATCGTTCGTGATGGCACCATGCAGCTGAAAGTTGTGGCACGCAAGAAGGAAGGCTGGGACGAGGCGATTAGCGTCCAGCTTCCCTTCCGACCGCCGGGAATCAGCGGTTCCAGCTCGATCAATATCCCCAAGGGACAAACCGAAGCACTCTATCCGCTGAGTGCCAACGGCGGCGCCCAGATCAAGGACTGGATCATCTATGTCCTCGGTTCTTCCGAATTCAATGGTGCCGCCTGGGTCTCGTCGCAGCCAACCACGCTGGCGATTGCCGAGCGATATATTGGTGCCGACATTGGTCGCGCCGCGGTTGAGCATGGCCAGGAGACCGAAATCGTTGCCACGCTGACTCACAGCAAGGAATTCGAAGGCACGGCCACAGCCCAGTTACTGGGACTTCCCGCTGGTGCCACCACGGTCGAGAGCATGGAATTCACCAAGGACACGACGGAATTGATTTTCCCGATCAAGACGACCGTGGAAACTCGACCCGGTACGCACAAGAACATCTTCTTGCGAATTGTCTACACCGAGAATGGTGAGCCGGTAACCCACAGCCGTATTGGTGGTACCGAGTTGCGTGTCGATAAGCCAATTCCGCCCAAGAAGGATGCGCCTCCCAAGCCAGCTCCAGTGGCCAAGGCACCCGAACCCAAGAAACCTGAAGAACCGATGAAAGTTCGACTGACTCGACTCCAGCAACTGCGACTCGATGCCAAGAAGAAGGCCGAAGCAGAAGCTGGTGGCGGAGCAGAAGAATAGCCCACGGCCAAAACGAAGAACAGTAACCTCCACGTCAAACCTACAGCACGCGTCAGGCACTACACCAAAGGGACGAAAATGTACCGTTGCCAGAACCTCCTCCGCTCCGTTGTCACACTCGCTACCTTCTGCATGGTTGCACCTGCCTTTTCCCAGGACGAGGTTCCTGCCAAGGTCCAGGTCTTCCCGCAAGCTGTGTCGCTGACCACGCAGCTTGATCAGCAATCGCTGATTGTGCAGGCGATCTACGCCAACGGGATCACTCGCGATGTCACTGCGGCAGCTGAGTTTGCACTTGCTGACGAGAACTTTGCGCGACTCGAGGAACATACCCTCTATCCCAAGGCGGATGGGCAGACCGAGTTGTCGATCAGCTTTGCTGGCCAGGTTTTGAAGGTACCGGTCGAGGTCAAACAGGCTGGAGAAGATCGTCCCATCAGCTTCCGACTGGATATGATGCCGATCTTTATGAAGTCCGGCTGTAATACAGGCAGCTGCCACGGTGCCGCTCGTGGCCGCGACGGCTTCCGACTCAGCTTGTTCGGTTTCGACCCCGACGGGGATCACTACCGCCTGACCCGCGAATTGCCGGATCGACGAATCAACCTGGCGATTCCCGAGAACTGCCTGCTGACTGAAAAAGTAGTCGGCGACGTGCCGCATACCGGCGGCATGCGATTTGATCGCAACTCGCCGATGTACACCACCATGCTGCGTTGGCTCAAGGCTGGCGCGCCGAACGATACAGGTGAGATTGCCAAGATCATCTCAGTTGATCTCTATCCGCACGGAGCGGTCCTGGACGGCGAGGGAAGCAACCAGCAGCTGAATGTGCTGGCGACCTACTCCGATGGCACAACCCGGGATATCACCTCGCTGAGTGTGTTTATGTCCAGCAATGGTAACTCGGCCACGGTGGAAGAAGACGGGATTGTCACCGCGCATGCTCGCGGCGAGGCCTTCCTGATGGCTCGCTATGAGACTTACACCGTCGGTGCGCGTTTCATCGTGCTGCCCAAGGGCCTCAAGTACGACGATCCCAAGACACCCGAATTCAACTATGTCGATACCTTCATCAACGACAAGTTGCGCAAGCTGAGGATTGTCCCCTCGGAAATCTGCACCGACGAAGAGTACCTGCGGCGCATCTACCTCGACGTCGCCGGTGTCCTCCCCACACCGGAGGAATACAGCCGCTTCATGACAAGCACTGAGCCGAATCGGCGAGAGCTGCTGGTCGACGAGCTGCTCGGTCGCAAGGAATTCGTGGAAATGTGGGTGATGAAGTGGGCCGAACTGCTGCAGATCCGCACAACCAACCAGATCAGCTACAAGTCGATGCTGCGGTACTACAACTGGCTGCAGGAACGGATCGCCAACAACGTCACGATGGACGTGATGGTCCAGGAGTTGCTCGGTGCCAGTGGCGGAACGTTTGCTAACGCGGCTACGAACTACTACCAGAATGAAACCAACACGCTCAAGGTGTCGGAGAATATCGCCCAGGTCTTCATGGGTATGCGAATCCAGTGTACCCAGTGCCACAATCACCCATTTGACCGCTGGACGATGGACGACTATTACAGTTTCGCCGCCTTCTTCGCCCAGATCGGACGTAAGGGAAGCGAAGATCCACGGGAAGTGATCATCTTTAACAGTGGCAGTGGCGAAGTCCGACATCTGGTTGGAAACCGAGTGATGGCACCCAAGTTCCTCGGTGGTGAAGCCCCCGATACGGCCGGCAAGGACCGCCGAGTTCTGCTCGCTAACTGGCTGGCATCCCCCGACAATCCGTATTTCGCCCGTAATCTCGCTAACATCGTCTGGGCCCACTTCATGGGCAAAGGCATCATTGACCCGGTCGACGATGTTCGCGTCAGTAACCCGGCAGTCAACGAGGAATTGCTGTCCGAATTGGCCAAGCGGTTTACCGATTACGACTACGACTTCAAGAAGCTTGTCCGTGACATCTGCCTGTCGCGAACTTATCAGCTTTCGACACAGACCAACGAAACCAACGATAAGGACACGACGAACTTTTCGCGTGCCAGCCTGCGACGTATCCGGGCTGAAATCCTCTACGACGTCATTAGCCAGGTCACCGATACCAAGAACAAGTTCCAGGGCCTGCCCCTCGGTGCTCGTGCGGTACAGATCGCTAACGGCAATACGTCGACTTACTTCCTCACCACATTCGGTCGAGCCAAGCGAGGCACAGTCTGCTCCTGTGAAGTCAAGATGGAGCCGAACCTCTCGCAGGCACTCCATATGATCAACGGCGATACGGTCAACAGCAAGGTTCAGTCGGGCCAGCTGGTGCCGAACCTTCTGAATGCTGGTAACACAGCCCGTCAGGAGGCAGCCACGGCTCAAACGACAGCCCAACAGGCCCAAACGACGGCTGTTGATAACCTCGCCAAGGTCAAGCTGGCGCTGGACGACGCCAAGACAAAGCTGGCGGCCGCCGAGAAAGCACTCACAGACCTGACCAGCGCTACGCAGGAAGGTGACGAGGACGCGGCAAAGCAGAAGCAGGACGCTGAACAGGCCGTGGCCGCTGCCAAGCAGGTCGTGACCGATCAGACTGCCCTGCTGGCAACAGCCGAGACCGAGAAGACCAAGGCCGATGAGCTGCTCACCGTTGCCGTGGCCAAGGTGGTAGCTGCCGCTGAGCTAGGCAATGCGGATGCCATTATCGAAGAACTCTACGTTCGCTGCCTGTCCCGTAAGCCACTGGAAAAAGAAGTTGCTGCTTTCCGGACTATCCTCGAAGAGAACAAGGATCAGCAACAACAGGTCCTTGAAGATATCTTCTGGTCCCTGCTCAACTCGCGCGAATTCATCTTCAACCACTAACTTCCGTCTGCTGACTTTCAGCACAGCGTGCACCACTCAATCCCACCGATTCGCCATCTGGAGAATCCGATGAAGCGTCTGCTCTCGTCCCTGCCCCAGCTGTTTGCACTTGTCACCCTCGGCCTCGTCAGCCTCTGCTGGGCGCCATCTGGCGAAGCCCAGGAAGAAGCCAAGGCGGCCAACAAGATCACTTTTGAAGACCATGTTCAGCCGATCCTGCGCACGCGATGCGGCAAGTGTCATAATGCCAGCAAGAAGAGCGGGGACCTGGACCTCAGCAACTATACCAACCTGATGCTCGGTGGTGGCTCCGGTGAAGTGATTGAGCGAGGCAGTGCCGCCGACAGCTATCTCTACCTGCTGATCACGCATGAGTCAGAGCCCTTCATGCCTCCCAAGTCGGAGAAGATTCCCGAAGCCGAACTCACGACAATTCATGACTGGATCGAAGCCGGTGCACCGGAGAATTCCGGCAGTAAGGTGATGGTCAAGAAGAAGCCCAAGATCAGCATGGCCACAACCAACGCTGGTGAACGGCCGGAAGTCGCTCCCCTCTCAGCTCGATTGAGCCTGCAACCGACCTTGCGAACAACTCGCACCGGTGCCGTAACTGCCATCGCAACCAGCCCCTGGGCGCCGATCGTGGCTATTGCAGCGCCGCGACAGATCCTGCTCTACGATTCCAAGTCGCTCAAGTTGACTGGCGTGCTGCCATACCCCGAGGGGATTGTGGAAGTGCTCAAATTCAGCCGAAATGGCAGCCTGCTGCTCGCAGGTGGCGGCCGACCGTCGTCCGTCGGCAAAGTCATCGTCTGGGATATCAGCACCGGTGAGCGGGTGATTGAAGTCGGCGACGAATATGACAGCGTACTGGGTGCCGATATCAGCTCCGATCATTCCTTGATTGCCCTGGGCAGCGCTTCGAAGGTCGTGCGAGTCTACTCCACCGCCACCGGCGAACTGGAATACGAGATTCCCAAGAAACACACCGAGTGGCTTTACTGCCTTGAATTCAGTCCCGATGGGATCTTGCTGGCAACCGCCGATCGCAATGGCGGTCTGTTCGTCTGGGAAGCCGCCAATGGACGCGAATACCTCAAACTGGGCGGCCATGGTGGTGCGATTACCGGCATGAGCTGGCGATTGGATTCCAACATTCTCGGTACCTGCAGTGAGGATGGATCGATCAAGCTCTGGGAAATGGAAAACGGCGGACAGGTCAAGAACTGGGGAGCCCACGGAGGCGGTGCATCCTCCATGGAATTCGCCCGCGATGGACGTATCATCTCCTGCGGTCGTGACCGCGTTGTCAAAATCTGGGACCAGAACGGCGCTCAGCAACGTGCCTTTGAAGCGCTGGGCGATATCGCCCTGCAGGTCTCGTTTTGTGACGAATCGGATCGTGCTATTGGTGGTGACTGGGCTGGAGAAGTCCGTATCTGGAACGCTGCCGATGGAGTCCAGCTGGGCAACCTGACAACCAATCCACCGCTCCTCAATGAACGACTTGTGGAGGCTCAGGCTAAGCTGGAAGAATCCACCACCACCTATAAGCCACTCGCTGAGACCGCCACCACATCCAGAGAACTGGCAACCAAGGCCCAGGCAGACCTGGTGGCCGCGGACAAGGCAGTTGTCGACACACAGAAGACTGCCGAAACAACCGCCACTCGTTTGGCAACGGCAGACAAAGATCTCAAGGAGATCACGGTACAGTACGAGGCCACCAGTGCACTGGTCAAATCACTTGAACCGGTCGTTCCGCTCTTGACCGAATCGCTGGCCAAGGCTCTGGCCGCTGCTGAACAGGCCAAGGATGATAAGCAACTGGCCGACGCCGCGGCTGCTCTTCGCACCGTCACTGAGGCCCGCAGCAAGACCTTTGCTGACGGCAAGACTCGCATGGCTGAAGAGGCCATCCTACTGCAAACAGCCAAGCAGACTTTCGCCGCCGCCGATAAGGCAGCCAAGGATGCCGCCGTCGCCTACAAGGATGCCCAGGCAGTCCAGGTGACTGCGACCGCAGCGGTCAAACCAGCCACAGAAAAGGCCACGGCCGATGAAAAGACAGCCGCGGATGCCCACCTCGTCATGACCACGGCAGATGAACTGACCAAGCACTGGCAGGCCGAAATCAATTTCATGGGCCAGCTGGCCGCCATCACCGAACAACGCAACGCAGCCCTGGTTGTGCTGGCGGAACACGAGCAGCTGCAGGCGGAGAAGGATGCTCAAACCAGCGAAACGAAGGGCACCTATGATGCCGCCGTCGCCGCGCAGGCAGCGGCCCAGAAAGTTGCCGACGATGCCAAGCTGACTTACGAAACCACCCTGACCGCCGTCGAGACCGCCAAGACGGCATTCGGCAAGGCCGAAGCAGAACACCAGACGGCGACGAAGAACATGACGAACATGGACGGTGCTATCAAGGCACTCATCGTCGCGCTGGCAAGTGCCAAGGAAGCTGTCACCAAGTCGCCGGAGGACAAGGACCTGGCAGCGGCAGCGGAATCGTTGACAGCTTTGGTGGCAAAGAAACAGGCCGAGCTGGAAGAGATGAAGAAAATCGTCCCGGTCAAGCTGGCAGCTGTGGTGGCTGCCAAGCAAGTCGTGGTCGACAACGAAAAACGGGCCAGTGACGCCAACACTGTGCTGGCCGCTGCTGTCGCACAGGTCGAAGCTCGGGCGGCAGAAGTCAAACCGCTGGAAGCAACCCTGGCGGCCAACCAGAAGCTTTCAACTGACGCTGCTGCAACAACTGCCACAGCCCAACAAGGGGTGGACGAGATACAGCAGCAGCTCGACACGTTGCGACAGCCGCTGGTCGTCGCCGGCTAATCCGGCTGGTCACTCGACTCACAAAAAAACCCCGGCGAGACCGCCGGGGTTTTCTTTTGGCTGTGATGCCCGAGAGTACTTACTCGCGAGGCCGTACGGCGCCGGTCAATCCACGGTAATCGATCCGGTCGTGGTGATGCCAGAGCGGCACTCCCATCTCGATTCGACGCCGCAAGATCTCGATCTTCTCATCGGAACCGGCGGGCGCGTTGGTGGCCGAGAAGTCGTCGGACTCCTCCGGAGCAAAGTTCTCATCGTGGCCATTCGTGAGAATGGCCTCAAATACATTCTGTGGTTTGTTCATTATTCTGATCCTCAAACTTGTTGTGAAATATGGCCGGGACTTCCTTTTCGCCAGGCAACACGTGTTGCTGGCCGATGGATCAGCGGTTCAACGCTGCGATCGCCCGTGCCTCAAATAACTCCAGTTAATTCTGTTGGTCCATTGCAGTTGGCCAGTTCTATCCAATACCGTATGACAACGAGATTAAATACGTCGGCAAAAGGGAATCGTTCATTGGATGATGGCGAGCTGTATGTCTTCCGGCCACTCAAAACACTGTCCAGGTTGGGGACCAACAGGGGATGCTGGCAACCCGGCACACCTCACGAATGCCCCACCGGAAGCGTCCTATTATGGGTCTGGCAAACGGAAAGTCAAGCATTTTCACCACAGCAAGGCGGAAATTGTTGATTCAGGCACAATCAGGGTAGATCGCCACCCATTCGACGACAATTCGCGTTACTTTCACAGTAAGTGCCCAGGCCGACAATTCCGTGCATTTGCTGTCTTATTCCAGCTGACACTCAACTGACACGCAAGGACACAACAAATGGTCTGGCACCAGGTCACTTTCCAGCTGCCTGTGCAGCCACGTGGATTTCACCTTATTACTTCACGGGTACGTGATGCGGTCCCGCAGATTGGCCAACTCCGCGTTGGCTTGCTGCACCTCTTCATTCAACACACATCGGCGTCGCTGTCGATCAACGAGAACGCGGATTCGGACGTCCCTCGAGACCTGGAGATGGCGATCAACACGATTGCCAGTGAAGACTTACCATACGTGCACACGATGGAAGGCCCCGACGATATGCCGGCCCACGTCAAGGCATCGCTGCTCGGCTCCAGCGTGTCGATTCCCATCCGCGACGGCCAGCTGGCACTGGGAACCTGGCAGGGGATTTACCTTTGCGAGCACCGTAACCATGCTCACGCCCGGACGCTGATTGCCACACTGACTGGCAGCAACGACTAGACCAGCATCTGCCTGTTGTTCAGCTCAGGCGGTGTGAAGTTCCGCCAGCCAGGCTGGGATGATGTTGGCAATATTGACGTTCCTACGAATATCCTGCTGCGCCTCAAGGCAGAGATCCAGTTGATCGGCGATTCCTTCAGCCTCAAGGGCTTGCTGCTGCGACTTCTGCTGGACAGCCTGGGTCAAGGGCTGGTCCGCCTGAACCTGTCCCCCAGCGCTATGCCTCATCAGCTGCTGATAGAAGTCAATCGCAACTCCGACAGCATCCTGTAGCCGCTCACGACGCACATAAGCTTCCTTGGCGGCACCATCCACGTAGTCGCTCACCAGTTCGACTTTATCCAGCAGTGCTGCATCGGAGCGACCCAGCAACCCGAGAAACTGAAGGCGGAAATCCAGCAGGTCTTGCTGGTTCATTTCGAGGGCACGCCCCACGCTACCCTGGCTCAACGCTGCCAGCTGTCCTGCTCGCTCTGGATCGTCGAGGTGCCCCTGGTCCAGCAGAATCTGTCGTACATCGCCACTGGCAAGAGGCTGAAACCGAACCAGTTGGCAGCGAGAACGAATTGTGGGGATCATCTGTTCTTCATTCTCCGCCACCAGGATCAGCAGGCCATGCGCCGGCGGTTCCTCAAGCGTCTTGAGAATGGAATTCTGAACCTCTCTCCTTCCCATCCGGCCTGCTGAGTCAATCACGCCAATCCGCCAGCGGCTGGCCATCGGCTTGAGCGACATGTCAAAGCAGAAACCTTCACGCATGCGGTGGTCGATATCACCCACGAGTAATTTGAGTGGAATCGTCGCCTTCCCCTCGGGCAAGCCAACCTGCAGGATATCCGGGTGGACGCCAGCGGCTACCTGGCGGCAGGAAGGGCAACTGCCGCACGCCAGCAGTTGCTCGTCCGCATGCGTCTGGCAATGGAGTGCTTTGGCAAGTTCGATTGCAAAGCTGTGTTTGCCGATGCCGGCGGCTCCGACGAACAGGAAAGTGGAAGGGAGCTTGCCCGCCAGCACTGCTCGGCGGAAACGCTCAACCTGCTGATCGTGCCCGAGGATACCTTGCCAGGTCATCTGGAACTCCTAATCACCACTCTGTTCGTGATCCTGTCGCAGAAACTCTGCCACACAACTGCGGATCTGCTGCTGAACGTCGTCGATACTCCCGAAGCCGGAGATGATCTTGATAGCGTCCGGATCCTGTTCAGCCTCTGCCAGGAACCCCTGCCGCACCTTCTCCATGAACTCACTTCCACGAGACTCGATGCGATCTTTTTCGCCATCCAGTCGACTCAAACCCTGCTCTGCCTCAAGATCCAGCACGATTGTCAGATCGGGCAACAGGCCTGCCGTGGCAATCCTGCCAACCTGCCAGATATCGGCAGGATCGAGTTGTCCCGCATGACCCTGATAAACAACGTTGGCCAACAGGAAACGATCGGACAGAACCAGCTTACCTGACTGCAGCGCAGGTCGAATGATCTCCTCAACCAGCTGGGCTCGGGCGGTCATGTAAATCAGCATTTCGCTGCCCGGGCTGACTTCCAGTTCTTTGTCCTTGAGAAAAATCGTGCGGAGGGTTTCCCCTAGTTGTGTGGTCCCTGGGTCACGACAACAGCAGACCGAATAGCCCTGCTCGGTCAGCCAGACAGACAGCAATTCGACCTGTGTCGATTTGCCAACTCCGTCAATGCCATCGAGCGAAAGGAACATGGATATCCAGCGTTGTCTGGAGCCGCGTGATCCCGTGACCGGGTTCTGTTGCCAGCACATTGTAACCAAGTCGGCCGAGCAGGCAGCTACCCCCTCCGAGAGATTCATTGCACTCTGTTCCAGAGCGCAAAAAGCGAGGGATGACCTACTGGCCATCCCTCGTGCATCCCCGAGCCCACACCGATGTAAATTCAGGGTTGTGCTGTCTGGACTGTCCTCATCACGGCTGGGGCGATTGAGCCGCGGTTGGAACAGTATAAAGCTGCGGCGGTCCGGGCAGCTGACGCGGTGCAGCTGTCGGTTCCAGGTAGACCGGTGTCGGTTCAGCCGGTGCCAGCGGCGTCGACATGTTGTCGGACTCGACCGGTTGAGGCGAATCCATGCTCTCCGCCGGCCCGATCGTTTCCGAGCTCGTGACGGGACCATTGCTTATATAACCGGGTCGGACCCAGCCGAAGTCGATCTGGCTACCAGCCTGGCGTGCACGGGCTCGTTCCCTAGCATCCTCGTATGCCTTGGCAGGCCAGGGCCCCTCGGCCAGGTGAATGTTGTTGTAACCGAGCAGTGTACCCTTGCGGAAATGAACATCGGCGATCGCCTTGGTGTGTTCACCGAGGGCCCTATAGTAATCCGACTGAGCCTGTGCACGGCGACGCTGGGCTTCCAGCACCAGGTCCAGAGTCGCCTTGCCGCCGCGATACAGCGCCTCGGCCGATTCAACTTCCTTCTGTGCCGTGGCCCAGCGATTGTAGTGCGTTTGTGCTTGTCGCCAGTTAAAGTCCAGGTTTCGCAGGGCAGTGGTCAAGAGATGCGTGGTATTGAGTTCCATGTCTTCCAGCCGGGCTCGTTCTCGAACCAGCTGAAGCTGGGCGTTGCGGACCGCTGCAAGTTCACGTCGTGCACCAATTCGAGGAGGACGAAATTCCAGGCCAACTCGGATCTCCTGGTAGTTGCCTTCGGTCAGTTCATCCAGTGCCAGCGAGCCAGGTTGGGTGAAATTAAAGCCGCGACGACCGCCCTTCAGCAGGTCATCACCAAAACCAAGCCAGCGATAGAGCATGACCAGGTTCAATTCGGGCAACATCTGGTTGCGAGACGCGATCAACTCAAGTTCCCGCCGCTTGATCGACCATTTCTGCTGACGCAACTCTGTACTCCGCAAGAGAGCTTCCTGATGCGTCTCCTGCCAGTCAAACGAGATCCGCGCCTGCACGGGGTCATCCAGCGGCCGGATGATTCGACCGTCGGTGGTGGTCAATCCCATCAGCCAGCGCAACCGCGACTCGACTTCGAGCAGATCCTTCCAGGCTGTCTCAACCTGGGCCTGGAAGAAGAAATACTGCTCTTGCGACTGGGCCTCAGCCTGTGCCGTCTCGACTTTCCCTTTGAACTTCTCAAAGGCAATCTTCCACGTCGCCTGGGAGCTGTCTCGAGCAATCTTGCTCGTTTCCAGGTTCCGGTAGGCGGTGTAGAGATCCCAGTAGGTGTTCTCGATGTCCATCACCAGGTTACGGACACTGGTTTCATACTGTGCCAGTGAGACGTCGGTGTTGATTCGAGCCAGCAGGATCGGAATTCGATTCACCTGAGTACCGTTGCCCCGCAGCAACGGTTGGTTCGCCTCCGCCTCAAAGGCGGTATACCAGTCACTCGGCAAGGCCCGACCAAAGCCACGATTGTTACGATCGTAGATTGTCTGGTTACGAAATGTGAAGCGAGTGCCAGCGGCCGACTGCTTCGTGATTGCCGCTTCAAACTGGCCCTGATCCTGCTGGAAGAAGAAAGGAATGAAGCCAAACGACGAGGAATTGACGTTCTGTGGTCGATCGGTCTTCTGGTAGAAAACGCTGCTCGAGAATTCAGCATCAAAAGCGGAGAGGGCAGCTTCCATGCCAGCCTGGGGGTCCGTCTCCAGGATGGAGGGGTCATAGACCGTGGTCGATCCGACCGTGCGACCGGTCAGGCCATCGGCAAAGCCAAAGGGAGTCACGGAACCGAGATTACGGATCACCTTGCTGTTCTGTAACGAGGTATGCACCACTTCCTGCAGCGAAAGTCCCCAGGGCTCCTGGAATTCCGGGTTGCTGAGCGTGATCGGTGGCCGCGCCCGCTCGACTTCATCCAGCCGCGGCTGGTAAACATCCGGGTACTCGATCTGGGTCGCACGGTCGACGTAAGTCGCCAGTGAATCCGTCTCGTGGAGATAGAACGGACGCGACGGCGTACAGCCAGCCAAGAGGATGGCGGCCAGCGTCAGCACGGTTAAGAAATACCTGGTCATTCAAAGCCAGCAGGGTAAGGGTTATGTCTGTCGATCAGCATCGGCGCTGATACGAACCGCGGCTGTACAAAACAGCCTCCTGTGCTCCCCTTACCGCTACCGTCAGGACACTGACTATCCGCACGCGGCTCGTCATAAGTCCAGAAACAGTAACGCTTTTTATCGTCGCCAGTGCGCCGTATCTTGTGCTATTCCTGACTGAGACTCGCTTTTTTGCAGCGGATCGACCTCCAAGAAGGGAAGCTGCCAGCAGAACTGGAAGCCTGGGAGGTTTAAGGGTTCAAGGTGAGACCCAACCGAGGGGGTGGCACTTCGATCTACCCTGAGTTGACATGGCTTGGCCCCTCTGGGGCAGCCACATATTCGCCCAGGGCAAAGCCCCGGGATTAACGAGACATCACAAGCAGCAGCCCTCGAAGGGCGCACAACTCGCTCGTGGTGGACTACAGGTGCATACCGAGAAAGCCATCGGCCTCGTCGCTTTGGGCCGTGATATCGTCCAGACGCTGCTGGGTCTTTTCCAGGTCACCGGCGGCAATATAGCGATCGAATTCCACCCGCACGCTACGATTCACCGATTCTTCAAACCAGCGAACGGTGGGCTCAGTCAGCCAATCACACGTTTCCCGCACCAGCGTGATCTGCAGATCTGTACTGTGCGTGAGTCGATCTGAGCTATCGGTCAGGACCGTACCTTCAAAGCCGAACTGGATCATGCCCACATCGGCGTCGTTGGTCAGGTGATAAATCACGCTGGCGTTGTACAGATAGTACGAGTTATGGGAACCGTGGCTCTGAAGTGCTGACTTGATATCGAGGCAACGCTGTCGGTATCGCGGAGACGCGTCGATTGGCACGTCCATGCGTCCCACACTTCTCAGGGGGAGGCAATCGAAGCTAACCTCAACCCAGCCTGCCATGCCACAATCCTCGCACCAGCATATCGATCAGGGAAGTTCCGCCGTGCGTACTCCAGCTTCTGAGAGCTTCCAGCCCAGCAGCAACCAGCCTTTTTCAGCCATCAGCTGGCTGATCTGCATGACGCCGGCACCTTCCCAGCGGCCTGGCAGCTTGAAACCGCTGCCATTGATCTCTTCGTTGAAGAGTGCTGAGAACTTGCGACGCATCACGGTTCGGGCAGCGATCTGTGCTGCCGTCAGTCGTGTGCGACCGACGAAATCAACCGCCACATCACCTTCACGAACCAGCACCCTTCCCGATTCGGTCTTCTGGATGGCGTAGGTCGCGGAGATTTGAATCGTATCGCGAATCACTCGCTCACCATCAGTAAACTGACGACCACGGATCGCCAGGGTGATTTTCCCATCCAACACCTTCAAGCTCACCGGCTGATTGGATGAGAAGGTGATTGACCATGATTTCTGCTTGCCTTCCGTACGCAGCTCCTCGGGGATCTCCGCACCCAGCTCTTGCATGACCTGTTCCAGTTTCTCGTCGGTCAGGGTAAAGCCACCAATGGTCGCTTCAGAGAAATTACGCACGAAGGACTCGTGCACTCGGACCGACAGGTCGTGATCGCCTGACAATGCTGGAGCCGGGATGAAGGCGGCAACCTGATTCCACTTCCGCTGCAGCATACCAGCCAGCACGTTATCGCTGGTGGTTGACATCAGCATCTGCTCGGGGAAGCCACCCTTGCGGATCAGCGGCAAGCGGAACTTGTTGGCATAACCTTCGGCGACCTTGTCCAGCATTTCCCCGGACTGGTTGTCCATCTTCTCCGTGACAATAGCCTCTGCTCGCTGAGACGTCAGTTCTTCCGCCTTGGCCTTGTTCTTCGTTGTCCGCTTGCGGGCAATCGTCTCATAACCCGGCGAAGAAGCCGTGATATCGAGTATTTTTACCGAGCTGGTGCACTTGGCACTGGCTGGCAGCGACGTGATGCCAGCCGGCCCAAACAAGATCGTCTGTTCAGCTCGGACGTCGGTCGTGGCCTGCGAGAGAACTTGCACATCAACTCCAATGGCCGTGGCAACTGAATTGACGATTGTGATTCCCCTCAGCTTGACCTTCAGCGCAATTCGATCAGGATGCGGAGTCAGCTGCATGTCGACTCGGCCCTTGGTCTCGGCAACGCCGGCGACATTGGCCCCAAGCATGACCTCTTTCACCTCGGTTGTATCGTCCACGATAATCGGCTCGCCGGCAGCCAGCAGGTTCTGGGATGCTTGCAGGTGCAGGTTCGGCTGTGAAAACTCACGCCGTACCATGGCTCGTACCAGCGGAGCTTGCTGGGCTCGGTCCAGCCATCCGATCAGGCGGCCAATGGCCCAGGCATCATCATTGTTCGGATCTGCCAGGTAGGTTTCCAACTTTTCGACCAGCAATGTTATCTGCTGGTCGTACATTTTCTCGGTATTACCATTGGTGGCAAAATAATGAGCATTCATGAAGTCGTTGAGGGCAACGCGGAATTCCAGCAGCGATTCTGCTTCCAGGCCCTCAATATTCATGTGCAAACGAGCTGACAGTCGCTGCAGATCTCGTAGCGACGGTTCATCAGCGTCCAGCAACTGTTTGCTGGTGGACCACGCCATGTGATCTTCCCAGCTGGTATCGCCGCTGGCTGGATTCTGCTTGAGATAGGCATCCGCTGCCTGCCACTTCTGCTGTACCGTTGCTCGCGCCGCTGCCGCCTGCTCGCTGCTGACAGGTCGGAATGCCGGCCGCTCTGACTTAATCATGGCGAGAACTTCCGAGAGATCCATCTCGGGCATCATGGCCAGCCAGTCACGCAGGGCAGCCCTGATCACTGCAACCCTGGTTGCATACTTCTTCGCCTTTTTGAGCCCTTCAAGCGGTTGACCGTACAACACCACGATCTGTTCGACACGTTGGCGATCGGCCTCGAGTCCTGCCGCCAGCAAGGCCTGGACTTCATC
>Ga0209501_10000091_pt1 | contig 116821 bp, 140 predicted proteins | sample ArcticOcean_MG_C_4_FD_187434 | JGI IMG/M metagenome (GOLD analysis project Ga0209501, IMG submission 187434) | Marine microbial communities from western Arctic Ocean - ArcticOcean_MG_CB4_134 (SPAdes) (version 2) | ecosystem: Environmental > Aquatic > Marine > Oceanic | place: Arctic Ocean... | reverse complement strand
GTTTTAGCAGTCTTTTTCTCATCAAGTATGGCTATTGGAACCGTACTCCTCAGTCTTTCGCAACAGATCATCAATATTAACGAGCTACTTTTCGGAAGTCTTCTGTGGATCACTACCCAAGATATCATCTATCAATTAGTAGTGGGCGTTAGTATAGTTGTAATCACGATCTTTTCATACAGAAAATGGTTTATAATTTCAATAGACAACGACCTATCCAGAGTAAACAACACCAACGTAAATTTCTATGACAACCTCTTAATTGTACTCACATCAATATTGATCGTTGTATCAGTTCGCATGGTTGGCGTACTCTTGATTTCATCGTTACTCGTGCTTCCAATTCTAATTGCGCTTCAACTTACGAATAATTTCCGAAATACTATTTTTATAGCAATTGGAGTGTCATTATTATGTTCATTGTCCGGTGTAACTTCTTCGTATTATCTGTCAAGCCATCCGTCAATTATCCCGCCAAGCGGATTAATTGTTATAATTCTATCAGCAATATTTACGATTGTTCTAATCAAAAACAACCTCAAAACCGATAACAAGTTCTAGTCTAACTTTTAATAATTTTGTAAACGTATATCTATATAATGAAAAAATACCACTGCCTGAACTGTGATATCTGGTTCAATGAAGACGAATTTGAGACTGAATTATTGGTCAAAAAACGTTCTCATTGCATTGACACAATGGAAAAATCTTAATGTTTAGTCTTTTTATTCATAATCTGACATAACAAATTGATGACTAACGCGGATGTCCACAGTCTTGCCAAAGTAATTGAAAAAAAGTCATTATCCCATGTCAATGAATCAATATCAAACATTGTAATCGACGAACCTCCTCCAGAGATGTGTTTCAGTTGCAAAGGAACAGAATTACTTTGTGGCAAATCAAGATGTCCAATCATCCTAAAAGCAGAATCTATGACTCGCGTTTCAACAACTCCTGACTCGAACAACATTGCCGGCTCAACACCCCCTGGAATCTTTGTTGGCAGACACGGTTATCCAAAGGTAAGTATCGGCCCAATGACGCCCAATTTTCATGGGGATACGGAAATTTTGGATACTCCTGAGCAATGGTACGGAAAATCTATAGACGAAATTGTAGATTATCGTCACTCATTGATTCGAGGAAGTACGAATGTTGACGTTAAACAAGCAAGTACTGGAGGTAGGTTAGTAGAAGATATCCAGGAACTTGCAATGGCATCTCAACCCGTTGAACTAGAGCTTAAACTAACAAAAAAACCGCACAACCGAATATCTTTCAATGAGAATTCTCAACCCTTCGGCCCATCTGCACCCCTGGATCATTTTAGCACAGGTAATGTAACTGTCGACCAAAGAATTGAGAAAGCATATTATGATCGCGATCAAAAATCATCTAACGGAATAGTTGAACTGTACGATAAAGGAGTTCTTGTCTCCCGAATTCAGAAAACACTCAGTGCAGGCAATCTAGGAATCGGAAACAATAGAAAGTTTGTACCAACTCGTTGGGGCATCACTGCAGTAGACGATACAATTTCTAAAAGTCTAGTTGAAAAAATTAAGGACTGTCCAACCATCGACGACTTTCGTGTATACGTACTGAGAAATCTAGACAATCTTTATGTTACTATTCTTTTACCAACGAAATGGCAATTTGAATGGATTGAAGCATGGTTCACAAATACAACTTGGAATCTATGGGGAAAGGAACCGTATATCATTGGCGATCACGAAACGTATTACGGCAGAAAAAAATATGCAAGAGTCGGAGGTTGTTATTATTCGACACGATTGGCCGTAGCTGAATCATTGCTATCAGAAAACAAACAAGCTGGCGCTATACTGCTTCGAGAAATACATCCGGGATATATCTTACCTGTTGGAGTCTGGAATGTTCGTGAAAGCATTCGCCACCAATTGAAGACAAACTACGAATCTTTTGATAACCTGTCTGACACTCTCGACCATGCATTTTCACAACTGAATATACCAAAGAACCAGTGGCTCAATTCTAGTTATTTGCTCAATCATGTTCTATTTCAGAAAAGGCTGACTGAGTATCTCTAGACCGCTTATATAGAAATATGCCATTGCTAGCATCAGGGGAGCATAATCAGCTGAACCATGGGCGAGTTAATAGTTATCTTATTGACATTTTCCCCATAATTTTCACTTCAATAAACTTTATTTTCACTTAGATTTACAAGTAAATTAGGTTCAATTGTCACGCGAAAAATATAATCAAGTTTTTGATTTACTGGAAAAACACCATAAATGGTTTTCTGAATCCATTCCTCTTATTGCATCGGAAAATATTCCAAGTCCAGCTGTACGAGAGGCATATGCATCTGATTTCGGCAACAGATATGCTGAGGGGTGGCCTGGCGAACGTGTTTATGCAGGATGTAAATACATAGACGAAGTTGAACTGATTACAATTGAGCTAGCAAAAAAACTATTCAATGCAGAATTCGCTGACGTCCGACCAATTTCTGGAGTTTGCGCTAATCTTGTTGTTTATTCTGCATTTACAAATCCTAACGACACCATGATGGCTCTGCCTATACCTTCTGGCGGTCATATATCACACGGGCAGAAAAAGTTCTCTGGAACTGCCGGTTTAGTACACGGACTGAACATCGAATATTTTGCATTTGATAGGGAGGAAATGAACATTGACGTAGATAAATCAAAACAACGAATCGAAAAATTGATTGAAGCCAATAATAAACCAAGATTTGCGATGTTCGGAGGAAGTCTATTTCTTTTTCCGCATCCTATGAAAGAGCTAAAAGACTTTCTTCAAAGTCATGATATTTTCATTTGTTATGATTCTGCACACGTTTCAGGATTAATTGCCGGTAAACAATTCCAAGATCCTTTACGTGAAGGCGCACAAACTATGACACTCAGTACACACAAGACACTTCCTGGTCCACAAGGCGGCATGGTTCTTTCTTTCGATAAATACGCCGAGGACATAAAAAAATCCGTGTTTCCTGGCAATACAAGTAACCACCATCTGCATAGCGTTGCGGGAAAAGCAATAGCATTCGCAGAAATGATTGAATTTGGAGAAGAGTATTCTGCTCAAACCGTCAAAAACGCACGCGCCCTTGCTGAAGCACTTTCCTCAAAAGGAATCGCTGTACTGGGCGAAAAGAACGGATTTACCGCATCTCATCAAGTTGCCGTCGACGTTTCAAAATATGGAGACGGAGGAAAATTCGAACACGAACTTGAAGAGGCCAATTTAATTGCAAATAGGCAATTATTGCCTGGCGATATAAAGGCAGGCAGGGATTACAAACGCCCTGGAGGTATCCGATTGGGCAGTTCGGAAGTAACCCGTCTAGGCATGAAAGAATCTGAAATGCAAGAAATTGCTAATTTTATACACAGAATTATAGTCAATAAAGAAACTCCCGAAAGCGTCAAAAAGGATATCATCGAATTTCGAAGCCAATTTACTAAAATTCATTATGCATTTGAAACCTTGGCCGATGCATACAAATACATCAAAATACGTTAATAAAATTCTTAATTTTGTTAATATATTAATATCAGTACTGTAAAGACTATCTATGAAATACTTGCAGCCAATAATACTGTCTATTTTAATTTTCTCTTCATTATTACTTATTCCTGGAATTAAAGCACATGACGGTACAACATTTGAAGCTTATACAAGTAATGCGCCAACAATAGACGGCGTAATTAACGACGATGAATGGGCCGATGCATCTACCGCTACATTCTCTATTCCTGAAGGCGAAGTGACAATTTATGTTATGAATGACAGACGATACCTGTACATTGCCGCTAAAGTTGCCGACAACACACTTGACGAAATTGTCAATGTTGCACTGGACATCTTCACTATCGATTTTGACGGTCGACACGACGGACAAGAATTCAATGTCGGAGAAGATACAATCTCCATTGGCGCACGTAATAGAATCGGAGACGGTTTTGTCGGACCAGGTCTTGATATTATAGACGATGGACAAGTCGACGTCGACGGAATGGTCAGTCGTATAGGCAACTTCAATCATTTTGAAATATCTCATCCAATCGATTCGGGCGACGCAAACGACATTGCAGGAGATTATGGTAAGACAATAGGAGCTAGATTCTTATTCTTTGATCAAAGCGGTTCAGACAATTCTGTAATTAGCGTATTTCCGATAGGAGTAGGCGCTGATGATAGATCACAAAGTCAATGGGCAGATATAACCATTGCAACTCCAACCGACGATGGCTCTTCATCTGGCGGCTTTCCAATAACTGAAGTTGGGATAATTGCCGTTCTGTTGGGCTGGGCTGCATACTTTGGTTCAATAATTCGCAAAAGGCGAAATTGATAATAACGTATTAGCGTATTAACTGATATTGAAAACCGTATACATCGCCATTCCAATCGTTGTACTAGTATTAGCTGCTAGCGTATTCTTATTTGGCGGAGGTTACTTCCAAGAATCGCCACAGATATGCTATCTGGCCCCACTTGAAAAAACATCCCTTGATTTGTATTATGATTGCGAGGATTTCGATACGGATACAGTACTTAAACTTCCAGAAATTGATCGTGACAAACTAGTTACACACTCTCTCGAGTTAATCAATGAAGATCGCGAACGATATAACTCGCCTGCAATTGAATTGGGCAAATCATCAACCGCGCAAGAACACGCTGAAGAACTTCTCAACATCTGTAAAACAAGTTATTGGAGCAGTAACGGCATGAAACCCTATATGAGATATTCAGCTTCAGGCGGAGACGGCGCAATTAATGAAAACATTCGAGTGATAGGAACGCCTGAAATACAAAAATACTGGACCGAAGAATCCATAGAACAAATAATAGACTGGAATCAATATTCTATGGTAGAGCGAGACGAGGTTAGCGAATTTAGGCACTCCACGAATATTATTCACCCAGATCACAACTATGTAAACATAGGAATTGCCTGGAGCAATTTTTGCGTAACCATAGTTCACCAGTTTGAAGATAGATACATTGAATGGTCACAACCACCGATCATAACATTTAACCACGACTTTATGCTCGCTGGACGCGTCAATTTCAATTCCACCATTGAACAGATAGATATTTTCTATGATCCAATACCAATGCCTCTCTCCGACCAAGAATTGATGAATAGTCCAAGAACTTACGGCTTTGGCCATGTATGCTCGCATATTATGTGTTCAGACGGTTCACTGCCAGTTGCAACTGTTCTTCCTAACAGTGAAAACGATAGCCTTGGACCAGATCTTCTAGAGAGCCTATTGAACCAAGACTCGAATATACCGATACTTGTTGCACACAAATGGGAAGTGACTCACGGAGAAGACTTTACCACTTTCTCGATAGAGGAAGATTTTTCCAACCTTATGAATCTAACTGGCAAAGGAGTCTACACAGTTCTCGTATGGGCATCACCTGAAGGCAGCGACGATGGCATGGTGCTAACGACAATCTCGATATTCTTTTTATAGTTAAAATCAATTCTTGAATATGAAAGTGTTATTCCTTTTACTCGCATTGATGTTCCTGCCTTTTGCATCTGCTCATTTTCCATATATCGCCGGTCCAGAATCATCTGCTCGAGATCCAATAGTAATCGAAGACATTCATTTATCTCAGGTCTGGTATTTTGAGCAGGAAACTTCTGATTCGGATGTCTGGCTTTTTTTCGGTACAGAAACTTCTGATGAATTGTTTGTACAATTAGGAGTTCCCGTTCTTGATCAATTAGAAAACTACAAACCTACTATTACAATTTATCACATTCATGTAATGAACAAAGACGGAGGCCTAGTTGATTTTGATGACTCTGAGGACTGGCACAGCCAGCAACAGTTACCTGATACATTCAGCTTTCACGAACATGCTAACTACACAGCTAATTTTGCAAAACCATCAGAGGCTTGTACTGCAGGAATTTCCAATGAATCACCATGCATCTTCCATGAAACATTTACGGACACATACAGCTGGATCTTGGCCGAAGATAGATTACCGCTTGAACCAGGAAGATACTTGATACGCGGAACATCCGAAGACAAAGGCACCATGTGGATTGCAGTCGGCGAAAGAGAAGATTTTTCAGTTTCATCACTTCCTTCTCTCGTGTCCACCACTTCATCCATAAACAGCGCACATGGCAAAGAGTCAAACAACACTTCGATATTGATTGCAACAGTCTCTGTACTCGCATTCGTTGGATTTGTAATCTACAGGCGCCGAAGCTCCTAGGGAGATATATTTATATATTCTAGATACTAACTAAATGTTAGTAACGTGATATATGTATGAAAATCAAACGAAATAATCTCATCGATCGAATATTCGAGAACATGTATAATGAGATGGAAAGTCTCAATGGCATGTTCAATAATGTCGAATTCCCCAAAAACGTCGAGTCTGGCAAGCCGTACTTCTATGGATACACCATGGAGGTAGGTCCAGATGGACAACCTGTGGTCAATACATTCGGAAATGCTGATCAATTCAATGGTTCAACAGCAGGTTCCAGACCACAAAATGTCTCCGAGTCCCGAGACCCTGCAGTAGATGTTCTAGAAAGCAAGAAAGACAACTCGATAAAAATCATAGCTGAGATGCCTGGCGTAACCAAAGAGAGCATCAAAGTTACAGAAAACCAGGGAATGGTCAACATCACAGCAGAGAACGGAGATAGAAAGTACAACAAGAATATTCCGACAGGAAAGAAACTTGACGCGGACAAATCCAAAGCAAATTACTTGAACGGAATATTGGAGTTAAAAATCCCTCTACGAAAATCCGAAGAAGAAAAGAATATTCGAATTGACTAGTTCAACCAGTAAGCTTAGCCCTAACACATTCACTCCCCGTGCATGCTAGGGTTAACTTATTTTTTTTATTCATTACAGATATAAGTGAAAAAACCATAATAATTGTATGAACGACTATCCTCTTATCTCACAACTGAAGGAAGCTTCTGACTATGACAAAATCTTTAATCTTGTTAAACGCACAGTCGAAAAAACAATTTCTAGAAGACGTGCCGGCCTTTCATTAGTTCTAACAGAAATCCCCAATCATATTGGCGCGTATTTCGTAGAAGGCGGCAATAACATCTACATGAACATAACCATACTCAATGCAATGAAACAACTCACAACCACAAAGGAGGAATTCAATTCATTCATTTACTCCATCCTTACCCATGAATACCTGCATTCTCTCGGATATTCTGAGGAAACGACAGTCAGGCCGCTTGTAAAGAAGATCTGCGAGGAGCATTTCGGCCCAGGCCATAAAACTTCAACTATATCAAGCCATGAGCTGTATTCCATCTATCCAAAGCTCAGAAACCTGGGACCAGGAAGAGAGAACAACCAAAATTTCAAGGTCATAGATAACTTCGACAAGTCTAGCATGTCGTATATCGGTTAAATTTCCTTATCCGTTTCACCATGTAGTCGATTTGAATGCCTTTCCATTCCGTCTGCCGCATCTTGCGCAAGTCTATCCGCCGGTTTATTTTGTTCTCTAGGAATCCATTCCAAGTATACCCTGCATCCTTCTTTTTCGTATAGTCCTATCTGCGCTGAACATCCGTCTCTGTATTTTTTCAGGTGCTCTGCTTTAACTTTCCAATTAAGAGAGACCTGTTCTATGACCAATTTGGAATCGCCATAAATTCTTAGTTCGGATATCCCATCAGGACGTTTTACAGAAAGCACGTCTAATCCACGAGATAAAGCTTGATACTCGGCAACATTGTGCGATATGACGTCATCTTCTTTACCATGAGTGGGTGTGTTCCACCCTTGTTCATATACGATATTATTCTTGGAGTCTAAAATGACCACGCCCATACCTGCATCGCAAGAACCATCGTTCTTGTATTTACAAGAACCGTCAAAGTATAATTTGTACCTCATTTTTTTAAATTTCACTCCATGAAGAATGCATGCGGTTGGAGATATGCAACATTGAGACAGCCAGTCTCATCTACAACCAACAACATTTTAATGATTTCTGATCTTTTAAACGAACTGCTCTAGTTTCTCGGCGTAGACTTCCTTGCTTCCAGCACCGACCACTCGCTCCACTTCCTTTCCGTCCTTGAATATCACAAGGCATGGAATTCCGTGTACCTGGTAGTCTGCAGAAAGCTTTGCGTTCTCGTCTACATTGATCTTGACTATATGGGCCTTGCCGTCATAGTCCTCTGATAATTCCTCTAAAACCGGGGCAATTGCACGGCATGGACCGCACCACTCTGCCCAAAAATCAACCATAACTGGTAACTTTGACTGTAAAACATCATTGCCGAACGAGCTCTCGCTTGAATGTATAATCTTTGACATGCTATATCTTGAAATTCCTGAAATATGAATCTTCACATTTTTATTCCATCTTAATCACTAGTAGTTCGAAGATGGGAGTTCCTGAAAGAATAAAAGAGATCGAGGATGAGATTCGCCGAACGCAGATCAACAAGGCTACCAATCACCATGTCGGTCTTCTCCGTGCAAAAATCGCAAGACTAAAGCAGGAGCAGGAAGAGAAAGCAGGACGTTCCAGTAAATCTACCGGCGGCTATTCGGTAAGACGTAGCGGTGACTCGACTGTATCTATCATAGGTCTTCCAAGTGTAGGCAAATCAACGCTGCTGAACAATCTGACCGGTGCAGATTCCAAGATCGGCGCATTCGATTTCACGACACTGGACGTTGTTCCAGGTATGATGACTTACAAAGGGGCAAAAATTCAGATACTCGACTTGCCAGGTATCATAAAAGGCGCTGCATCAGGAAAGGGATTCGGAAAAAAAGTCCTTTCCGTTGCAAGAACCTCAAACCTCGTCATCATGGTTGTCGATGTCTTCAAGCCTGACCAAACAGACCTGCTAAGAAACGAACTTGCGCAAATAGGAATTCGCCTTGATCAGAAACCTCCGAACATAACAGTCGATAAAAAAGGCTCTGGAGGAATCCAGATAACAAACCTTGTCCCCGAATCAATCTCCAACTCATTGATCGGTGGAATTATGCGCATCAACAAGATTCACCACGCGAGAGTGTTCATTCCCGAACCGATAACCACGGAGCAATTCATAGACGTTATCTTAGGAAACCGTGTCTACATAAACTCAGTAACCATACTCAACAAGGTCGACTTGGTGGACAAGAAAACACTGGATGATATAAAATCCAAAATAAGAACCAACTTTATACCTATATCTGCCGACAAAGACAAAAATCTAGAAAATCTTAAGGACGCAATATACCAGCAACTGGACCTGATAAGAATCTACCTGAGGCCAAAGGGAGGGGAAGCGGACTATGAAGAACCGCTTATTGTTCCTAGAGACTCGTCTATCTTCGAGATCTGTGCAAAGATCCACCGTGACGTCCAAAAGAACTTTCGCTATGCGTACGTATGGGGCAACAGCGCAAAATTCAAAGGGCAAAAAGTCGGCAAGAAGCACATCGTAGAAGACGAAGACGTAGTCACACTCATCAATAAGAAATGACAACGGAATCACCCGTGCATAAAATTACGGGCTCAAATTTCTTATATAATATAATTTACTACCTATGACTAATGAAAGCATTGTATGCAGCTTCCTTGATATTCGGAATTTTAGCTGCAGTTTTATCTGGCGTGCATGGAGTTGGCGAAGTCATGCAAGATGGAAGTCCAGACGGCATCATGATAAACGCATGGGGATCCCCGATAAGCGGAGAAGGTCCATGCATGGACGCAAACAATCCAGACGGGGGCATGTGCTTCCCTGCTATGACCATTCTTACATTCTTGCCATTTTCAATAGTCGGTATTCTGACGATATTCTTTTCCATAGCGCTTCTTATCATGACAGTATCAACGTACCGTGGAGGAGAGAAAAACGTTCCAGACGTTCCAAACACAGCACCGCCTCCATTCAACAAAATCCCATACAAACGCGGCCAGCATATTGCAATCGGTTCAATCCTTGTACTATTGATCGGCGGCGGATTCTTGGCGCCAATCCTAGGACTCGTCTCTGTAATTACAAGATATCTGGGTTCCAGATAATTTTTTAATTAACAATCATTATGATTCTATCATGCCAATGATATCCCGTCCTATACTTGCAGAAGGAGCCATAATGGTCTCGATAGCCGTAGTTCTTGACCTAGTATCTTCGATTCTTCCGTCATTGCCGCAAGGCGGTTCCGTCACACTGGGCGCTATGGTTCCACTACTGCTCTTTGCAATTCGTAGAGGATACACTTACGGAATAGCAGCAGGCATACTTTTTTCGATCGTAACACTTGCATTCCGTCCACCTTTCATAGTCAGTCCGATCCAATTTCTGTTGGACTATCCATTGGCGTTCGGTGCACTGGGCTTGGCAGGACTCTTCTCAAGAAACGTTGTACTCGCTACATTTGTAGGAATCTTTGGCAGGTTCTTGGCTCATTTCATATCGGGAGTTGTCTGGTTTGGGCAATACGCACCTGAAGGAACTCCTGTTGCAGTTTATTCGGCAATCTATAACGGAAGCTACCTGGGAATAGAATTCGTTACAAGTACAATACTGCTGTACATAATACTCAAACGTAACATCCTGGAAATTAAATAAAAAATTTTTTTGGAGGACACTGTCCTCCGTGTTGTGGTTATTTCGCTAACTATACATCGAAGTACAATTGGAACTCATGTGGATGAGTTCTTGATGCAACATCGAAGTGTGCATCTCTTGCGAATTCTAATATAGTTTCCAATAGACCTCCATCGAAAACCGGTTTCAAGAAGTCATGATCGCTTTCTAATGCATCAGCAGCTTCTGCCAAGTCTCTAGGCAAAGATTTGATATTCAATTCACGTTTACGATCCTCGGAAAGCGTATAGATGTTTTCATCAACTGGGCTTCCACAATCTATCTTGTTCTTGATTCCATCAAGTCCTGCACATAACATTGCAGGGAATGCAAGGTATGGATTTGCAGTCGTATCAGGACATCTGAATTCTATTCTCTTTGCTTTTTCATTGCCCTTGATGTTTACTGGAACTCTAACATTTGCAGATCTATTGCTTCTGCTCCATGCTATGTAGATAGGTGCTTCAAATCCAGGCACAAGTCGCTTGTATGAATTCGTTGTAGGTGCTACAATACAGGCTAATGCTCTTGTATGAGCCATGATGCCTCCAATATAGTACCTTGCTGTCTGGCTTAATTCTGAATGTTCATCAGTCTCATCATAGAATGTGTTTTTTCCATCCTTCCAAATACTCTGGTGACAGTGCATCCCTGAGCCGTTATCGCCAACCAATGGCTTTGGCATGAAAGTTGCAACCATGCCTTTCTGATGCGCAACATTCTTGATAACATATTTGAATGATTGAGCGCTGTCTGCTTGGTTTACCAATGTATCATACATCATGTTGACCTCACATTGTCCTGCAGTTGCTACTTCATGGTGATGAGCGTCAACCATGATTCCGAAATCATCTTCCAATATCGTTGAAGCATCATTTCTAAAGTCCATCAATGTATCCTGAGGAGTTGTCGGGAAATATCCCTCTTTATGTCTAATCGGAACATTTATTCCACCTTTTCCGCAACCTTGTTCGGTAGCAGGTCCGCCTGGCTTCCAAGCAGCTTCTTTACTACGTATAGAATAACTTTGTCCTTTTGCAGGTGTATTTACATCCCATGTTACGCCATCAAAAACAAAGAACTCTAATTCAGGACCCCATATCGAGTAACCGTATCCACTTTCTTTAAGGAATTCTTCAGCTTTCTGTGCAATTCCTCTTGGGTCTTTAGCTAATGGACCTCCCTTATGTACAGGATGACCCATACCCCAATTTATTGAACATAAAACTCTCGCATATTTTTTACTTGGATCAGACCAAGGGATTGTTACAAATGTATTAGGATCAGGTTTCAATAACATGTCTGATTCACTGATACCAGTAAAACCTCTAATTGATGAACCATCTAATTTTGGTATACCGTTTGTCCACGCATCTGCATCAATTGTATGCGATGGTACAGTTACATGTTGTAATTTTCCAGGGACGTCGGTGAATTGTAGGTCTATAAACCTAATGTCTTCACTTTTAATCTTGTTCATTACATCTTGGACGCTCAAGGATTTTCTTGATAGCCCTTCTGCTGTTCTTACGTATGGCATAATATATGTAAAAAACTAGCTATATATAAAGAATAAGCAAAAAATTATGAACATTCATTCAATATTAATTTAATATTCTAGACGTATATAAAATAACTTATACTTTTCTTATCTTTTTGAGCGGTGTCTGCCTATTCCAAGCTAATGCTCTCTTGTATCTGTATATGTCATTTCTGAGATATTCGACATCCTCTGTTGTTTCCTTTATCTTCTTTTCTAAACGCCGTTTTCCAAAAAACCCGTTTTCCGTGAGAATCTGCTTCTTTAAAATGAACAGTTCCTTCTTCTTTTGCTCTAATAGCTCTCCAGCTCTTTCTTCATAAGGACTTTGCATTATCTTACAATATTATGATATATTCGTCTTTTTTAAGATATCTATTTTATTGAATTATTATAAGAAACCAAGTCCTATAATCATGTGATAACTATATTGAATTATATTATCGGCGAAGACGACGAATCAAAGTATCCATTTCTACCGGAAGTAGGAAAACAAATGTCTGGACATAATATTCAAGACTTTCTCAATTCCGATCTACCGATTCTTGAAAATGCAAAAGATCGAATCATTTATGGTCTTAAAAACGGAACATCCCCAGAATTCAACGAAACCATCGAAACGAAAACCATTGCAAAATTCTCTTTTCCGATTGCTATGTTGATTATCAAGTCTACTAATCAGAGCTATCTCATCTCAAGATTTGCTTTGGCAGAATCACGCCGTGTTGAAGAACTATTACACAAAGAAAACCCTGATGTCATACCACAAATTTTCAAAACCATTTTAAACATACAACTTAGTCAAAGCAAAGACGTTACTGACAAATCAAATATAGCCTCAGATTTCCTCGTTAAGAACCGATTCAAATATAGAATAGATTTAAGCGATTATCTGTCTCGTTCAATATCTCTACCGAAAAACCAATGGAGGCTTGTTAACAGATCAGTTTCAGGCGGCTATGTATTTCTTACGCAAGACGAATTGATTGCATTACTTAGAGAAGAAATTTATCAAATGATTCGCTCAAAGATTGACGATCTAAAAATTCCTCCTGAATTACTGAAGGAATCTGCATTGAAATCAACTCTTGAGCAGATATTGAAGGTAGCTCCAAGGCCTCCCAAGGCTAAAATACGCGTATTTTCTGGCGAATATCCTCCGTGCATAGCCAAGGCAATTGAGATGATTCAAAAGGGCGACCAAGTTCCTCACTCAGGTAAATTCCTTATGACTACTTTTCTTCTACGTGCAGGAAAAACAGTTGATGAAGTTATAGACATGTATCCAACAAATCTTGGTTTTAACCAGAACATAACGCGATATCAAGTCGAACATATTGCAGGCTTAAAGGGCGGTGGTACAAAATACGAAGTGCCGAGCTGCAGCACAATGAAGATGAAAGATTTCTGCTACAAAACCGATGCATGCGGCACAATAAAAAATCCCCTGCAATTTAATGGCAAAACACAGGTGAAAAAACACGGAAAATAAAACAGTTAATCTTCTGAAGAAAACATTCAGCGAATATTATAAACGAAATAAATCTCGTATATCCGAACCATCAAGATTCACTGAAAGGGAATTTGGATACTGGCCTTTTGATGGATTCATGCAGCGACATATGGCAGTAGTAAAATTCTCCACATTCATTGACGAGCTAATACTAAATGCACCAAAGGGAGTGTATGCTTCATGTTCATACTATGACGATCCTTCACTTCCTATGGAAGAAAAAGGATGGAATGGAGGGGATCTCGCATTTGATATTGACTGCGATGACTTGGAACTAAAATGTAAACGCGAACACGATAGATGGATATGTCGGGACTGTAAAAAAATTGGTATAGGCCTAAGACCAAAAGCATGCACTAAATGCAAAGAAAATAAAATCATTGTTCTTAACTGGTCATGTGTCATGTGTCTCGATGCAGCTAAAGAAGAAATCATAAAACTAAACGATATCCTTATGGACGACTTTGGAATTAACAAAAAAGAAATCTCAATATTCTTTTCTGGAAACAAAGGCTACCACTTGACCGTGGAAAGTTCAGTGTACGAAAAATTGGATAAGCATGAACGAAGAGAGATTGTTAATTATGTTCTAGCCAAAGAACTCGATCTAAAGTATATGGGATTCGATAAAAAAACATCATTCAACGACCTAATTTCACGCCTGCCTCAATCTAACGAACCTGGTTGGCGAGGAAGACTGATAGAATTCTTCGAAAACTATGAAGACAGTTCTTTGAAAAACTTTAACAAAACCGAGAAAGTTGCAAAAATCTATAACTCTAAAACCATAAAATTTAATTCACTTTTTGAAGAGGGAATAAAAAATATTCGTTCTACCATAGATCCATTAGTAACTTCCGACACCTCAAGAATCTTTCGATTGCCAAGCTCTTTACATGAAAAAAGCGGTTTATGCAAAACTCTGTGCAACAGTATAGATAGTTTTGATCCGTATACGCAATCCGTGGTATTGGACGACGAACTAGTAAAAATTGATATTAATTTCTGCCCCAAATTCACGCTAAAAGGCATATCGTACGGTCCATATAAAAGCCAAACATTGTCATTGCCCAAATACGCTGCAATATATTTGATGTCAAATAAACTAGCACAGGTCACCTAATACGATTTCTTTCAAAAAATACACCCGCTATAGTTATATCTAATTCAGACATTAGAATTAATTACATGTCTTCTCAAGAATTAACAAAAAACCTCTATTCTATTTTGGAATCAGAACGAAAAAATAATGAACTTACTAATATTCCGGAAGATCTTTATTGCAACATCACCGATCACATTAATTCAATTACTAATGAAGAGAACACCGGTTTGCGGAACATACAAGGGATGGTAAATAACAAAGAAAAAGAAATTCTGTCCAATCTATTGCAAATCCTTCTTCGTATAAGGCTCGCAAAAGCTCTTGACAATCAAAACAACATCAATGTTAACCTCCTCACCAACGAAGAAAAATATGTCCTAGAACCTCTGATTAATGCATCCAAAAGAAACGTCAAATTACTCAAAGCGATAAATGACGGTAGTTCGTCATTCCTTCATGGATTAGACAGACACGACGTAAATCAATATTTGGCAGTTAAATTCCGTGAGGACTCGCCATCTGCCGTTGGCATAGACTCTCGTACATACGGCCCATTCAAGCAAGGAGATATGGCGATATTACCCACAGATAACGCTAAATTGCTTATTCAGCAGGAAAAAGTAGAAGAATTAAATATGGAACTTTGATAAATTATAAAAGTTCAAATAAGATATTTTAAGATAATTCATTACTGATTTACCGACCATGAAAATAGGAAAAGAAACAAATCGACACTGTCCAAAATGCAATAAGCATACAGTCAATGCTATTTCTATTTACAAAGCAGGCAAACAAAGAGGAAGCTCATTGGGAGCCCGTAATCACGCAAAAGATCGAAAGGGTTATGGAGGCCAAAAATTCCCAGAACTCAAACGTACTGCAAAAACAACCAAGAAAATAACGCTGCGTTACAAATGCAAAGAATGTAGTAAAGTGGTCATGGGTCGTGGATTTAGAATTCGAAAACTGGAGATAATAGCATGAAAAAGTCTAGAATACATATTCCAGAACCCAGTAGTTCATTTATCTCAATTCAATGTCAGGAATGCGGAACATCTCGTGTTGTATTTTCGGCTTCGACAAGTAAAATAAACTGCGAAAAATGTAATACTCTTCTTTTAGAAAATACTGGCGGGCGTGCAAAAATCCACGGAACAAACGCTTCTCGAGTTGATTAAATGTCTATAGTTGATTCCATAAAATCTATTAAGCTTGATTCTCTAAGACCCGTAACATCAAGACAAACACTTGTAGTTGTAATGACTTTGTCTATTATATTCTCTGCAGCACTTATGCTTAGAATCTTTCCTGTAAAATACGGTTATTTTCTCAATGAATTCGATCCCTTCTTTGACTATTATGCATCAAAATTTATCGTTGACCATTTTGACACAAGTGGAATTAGTGGTTTATTAGATTACTTTAGTTGGCATGATTACAGAACTTGGTATCCAGAAGGAAGACCTGTAGCTAGAACTTCTCAGGTCGGTCTTCACTTTGCTGGTGCATTATTTTATATTCTGGCAAGGGATGTTTTTGGATTAACTAGTTCCCTATACGATTTCGTTGTCATCTTTCCGCCAATTGTTGGTGCGCTTAGTATAATCCCAATTTACTTGATTGCTCGTCGTGTTACTTCTGAAGGAGGAGCACTTTTCGCCAGCTTGCTCATTGCATTCTCAACGTCAATAATCCAAAGAGGCAATCTTGGCTGGTTCAAATCTGAACCTTTTGCGCTATTACTTTCTCTCTGCGGTAGCTATTTATTCCTAACAATGTTTGATTCCGATCGCTCACAACGTAATATTGCGTTACGTGCTGTATTGGCAGGAACACTTATGGGAATATCACTCACGGCATGGGGAGGATCCCAATTCTTTAACATTGTATTCGCTGTATTGATTCTTGTTATACCGTTCCTCAAAGTTGACCAACAGAAAGCCGTTTTTACCACATCAATCTTCGTAGCATTCTATCTTATCGTAGCTGCAATATCGCCAAGACCTGGAGCAGCTCTGATTCTTTCTCCAGCAGGTCTAGCATTGCTAGGCTCGCTCGGTTTTGCCATTCTTGCAAATATCATCAGGCATTATTCACATGCATATGAATACGTTAATATTCTCAAGAATACAGTAATCGGATTGTTCTTTGGCGCAATTGTAATTCTAAGTTTAGGATTCTTATCTGAAGTAAGTGGACGCTATCTCACTGTAATCATGCCATTCAGAAGAAGCGGAGTTCCGTTGGTCGAATCTGTAGCAGAACACTTTGTTCCAACTGGAGCGCAGTTCTTCCAAGAATATATGATTCTATTACCATTTGCCGTGTTTGGAGCTATGCAGTTATTTAACAAACGTGACATTAGTTCTGTTTTCGTTCTCGTATTGGCAGCTTCGGGTGTTTACATATCGGGTTCATTCTCCCGTTTAATGATTTTCTCGTCCATTGCCATTGCTCTTCTTGCAGCAGTGGGATTCATCACAGTCACAGCATCTATATTTCGTCCATTATTGACAGGCATTGGAAAACAAGCGACCGGTAAATCGGAAACCCGGACAGGACTGAAAATCATGTATTCGCTCTTCATGATTGTAGTACTATGTTTCCCAGTTATTGCACCGTCTTACGGATACAATTGGGTGCTAGCCGCAGACATACCAACTAGTATTTCTAATTCGGGCAGTACGTACAGAGGGCACGATCCAAGTTTCCTTGAAGCACTTGCATGGATGGAAAGTTCTACTCCAGAAGACTCTATAGTTGCCGCTTGGTGGGACTATGGATATTGGATTACTGTCATGGGCAATCGGACAAGCCTGGCGGACAACGCAACAATTAATGGCACAAGAATCGAAGTTCTTGGTCAAATGTTTATGTCGCCAGAGGAGGAATCATTGGCAATTCTAGCTTCACTTGACGCAGATTATGTTTTAGTATTCCTGGCTGGACAAAAAACTGAAAACGCACAATTCGGAGATCTATATCTTCTGGGCGGAGGCGGAGACGAAAGTAAGAAACAGTGGTTTATACGAATTGGAGGATTTGAAGAAGCACTATTCACTGAACCTGATGGATTTTCATTTAATGAAAATTTCTGGGAGAATTCATTCCTTGGTCGACTTATGCCATTTACATGGGAGCTCGCTGTAGATGCCGAAAGTAATGTCTATCAAGAATACGAGTTCAATACTGAAAGGACTAATCTTTACCATTATGACATGAAATATCCCGCAGACGGAAATGGCCCTTTGAGACTAGCATTCGCATCATCAAGTTTGCAACCAGATGCGCCACAAGGTCGTTTTAGTGGCGTATTGATCTACGAAATCGTAAAAGACTAGTCATATTTTTCAGCAATTCTCAACCTTGCATATTTATCGTCAGGAGAGAATTTAGCTGGATGAGGAGACAATGTCTTTTCATTACATTTAGGACATGTTTCCTGTAAGCTATACTCTGAACACTTTGGGCATTTCTTCAAAAGCTTTTTCATTATGTCTGCTCCTTCGAGAATGAAAATGAAGCTTTCTTTCCCATCGACTTTTTTATCTTTTCCAAAGCAGATGTAAGATTCTTTTCTGCCGTTTTGTAATCCTCTGCGTGCACAGTTATCTTATATTTTGGAGATCCTAGATATGATATCTCTAGTTTGTTTCGTTCCTTGTTTAATAAAACTTCAGACATTGAATCCTTGATTAAGTTAATTCCATTAGGATCAAGTGTTGTAACTTGAATTATGCCCGTCACATTCACCATAGGGATTGATATCTTGGTCTTCGAAATATTCACTAATTCAGTCGTTACTTCCTTCGGAATATCCAATTTATCAAATGCTTCATCGCCATTTTTTATCAAATCCTCCAACCCAGAGTAAACCGTTCCAAATTTATCTTCAACCACGTCGAAATATTGATTCTTCTGATTCTCAGTAATCTCTAATCTTGTCTGCAACGAATTGAATATAGTTCTCGCTTTATCGTATCTCTTTACAGACAATAGCTTCTGCTTTCTATCTTCTCCAGAAACCTGTCTTAACGAAAGGTCTACTTCTCCTCTTGCAGAATTTATCCTGATGACCTTTAATACGACCTTCTGATTCACGGTAATAAACCTGGATATATTCTTAACCCAGCCTGTAGCAATCTCTGACACATGCAAAAATCCATACATGTTGTTGTATTCTTCTAATACGACCTTCGCTCCATGACTAGATATACTTGTAACTAAAGCTAGGACCAATTCCCCTACTTCTGGCATATCTTGATTTTCTATCTCTTGACTCATCTATAGAGAGTTGTACTTATAGATTAGATATAAAAATTTCATATTAGATAGAAGAAGTTGATAATAACCAAAGACCAAGTACAGTATATCCAACCATGAGCAGCAATATAGGCGCTTGACTTATGATTGATTTCTTACTATCCTTGAAAATTCTAAGAGATATTCTGTGTGCTACATAAACTGAAAGTATATGACCAATCACAATTACAGCAACCTGATAATTCCATAGCAATATGAAATCTATTGTCCTGACAATCTCGTAAGAACTTGTTCCAAATATATCCCAACCAAAACCAAACGGATCGGAAATCAGCTTAATTATCATCTGACCGTTCAAAAAGAAATACGAAGAATAATGCGCTAAATGGTAAACAATTGATATGGGCAGAAGAGCTGGAACAAATCTTTGCGCAAGATCGACAACCGTTATGTCAGTTTGCGTAATAATCTTGGCTATTGTTACAAACGAATAGAATACAGAGAAGAATACAATAAACGACAATAAAATTCCTACTGTATTAACATAAATTACATCTAATCGTCCACTTCCTCCAAATACATCTATTCCGATAAAATCATACCAAAACAAAGTAGAAATCAATCCATCGAATGACACCACGGATAATATCAAAATCAGAAAACAAAGTTGATCAAAACGGTAACGTGCATCAAGTAGTCCGGACGCAATGGGACGTAACAGTATCTTCCCATCTGATGTTACACGAGTCATGGAAAAACTCGAAATAAAATTAAAGAAAACGGTAAAAGGTTCGCAGTTATTCAACCATTTGTCCTTTCCAAAGACCCGCATTCCTGCCAAAACAATTACCGAATAAACAAAAATTATGTTTCCGAGAAACTGGGGATGTGCAGGTGTAGGGTGGACCAACTCTATCCATGCAAATATGAGGAAAAACCCGAAGGCAGGCCATGACTTTAACTTCTCTGGATAATGTCTCAGAGGTTTCTCATCGAACTTGATCAGTTCAAAAATGTTCTTCCATGGATTGACAAAATTCCAACTGTCGCCAAACAGTATGTGCAGCCATATGAATCCTCCCCACCAAATTACCCAAACAAATGTTGGTGCAAAGTTCTTTATTGGAAATTGCGCTCCCAATACTCCAGTAAGAATTGTCAGTATGAACAATCCGATTGAAATAATTTTGAAAACGTTCAGCAGTGATTTATTCTTGTATAACGTATCGACCAAGCCAAGATTGCGCAAATTATAAGTCCGATACGAATCGTCGTATGACTTGCTCTTTACAAATAGACTAATTATGGCGAATGAAGCAATTACTGCAGCTCCACCACCTAACCAATACATATATCCAGGAATAGGAAGATCTATCTTCGAACCAAAACCATGAGCATAAGCATTGGGCAGAAGCAATAATTGAAGTATGATTACGGTAAAAAATATTTTCTTCATTTCTTGAACGTATATCTACTTGTGCAATCTCAACAAAAAAACTTATTGAATCAAGCCTTAGGCATGACTTCCAAGAATCCAATCAATATGGCTTTTTCCTCTTCTTCATGTTCCTCTTCCATGTCCATTCCTGGTTCCATCACGCTTTCTATTACAAATGTCTGGCTTGCTTGGTTCCCGATTAACTTGTGCTCAGCATTAACCAAGCTAACGTAAACTGTATGCTCGCCTTTCGTTATTGACTTCAAAATATACGACTTCTCATCAAATACCATCAATGCAGAATGATCGTCATCTGTGATCTCTTCATCTAATTTAATATGCCAATGTATCCCTTCAGACGGAAATTCTATGCCCTCAATTTCCACAGAAACAGTTGCCGTATTATCCATTACCATCACTGATTCAATACTGATCTTCGCATTACTCAAATCCATATCACCCATATCCATATCATTCTCTCCAGAATGTACCTCGATATCAAACCTGCCTGGGAGCATCGCAGGAAAACTCAATATCCTAACCTCATCTGCCATGAGCATTATCTCATGGTCGTATTCATGTATATGAAACCTCAGATTCTCATCAGATTTTATGTTAAGTAATACTTGATCTCCTACTTCTACCGAAATCAAAGGTGGATCTAAAGTCATCTTTCGATTAACTATGTTGATTTCAAATTCCTTCGTTTTCTCTACATCGACCTCTTTAGAAACTTCAATCTCTATTTGATCCTCAACAGGTTCATCTTCTGTGCTCATGAGTGTGAAAGCAACCGTTGCTAGAAAAACCATACCAACTATTCCAAATAAGAACTTCTTGTTATTTTGCGTACTCATTTCTAATACCGCTGAATATTCCTATTATAAAAATTCCACAACGTTGAAAAACTGATGCTAACATTGTTAACAAAAATTTAGATTATGCTCCAGCGCCACGTGGTGCTTGACATACTCCAGCTGGGGAGTGACATCTGCCAGTCTGTGCATTGCATACTTGCGCTCCTCCACATCCACAGTCGAACTGACATGTGTTGCAAAGTTCGTGAGCATCACATACACCATTACCACACGAGTTTGATAGAATTGTACATGTTTCTGCATCCATCCAATTTGGGCATTTAAATCTTGGTGCATTTGGAAGTAAAGGTGAAACGTCGCCAACCGCAGCAATAGATAACGATTCATCCTCTTCACCTATTCCTAACATTGGTACTCCGCCTGTAAAAATCATATAGCCTACTATTGCAGTAGCTATTAGAAGCGGAATGGGAATGAATTTTTCATATTGGGCTGACATGTACGAGTACTGCGAGTATTTCACTAATAAATATTACTAAAAAATTATTAATTTTGTCACTAGATTATCTGGGTATTACGGTAATGGTTCCCATCATGTACGGATGTGGTTTGCAAAAATACTGGAATGTACCAACCTCATCAAATACGAAACTTGCATAGTTCTGCCTCTGCATATCTATATTGAATATATTGTCCGGAGAATTCACTGAATGAATTACATCATCTTTGTTGTACCAAGTTACCTTTGTTCCTTGTAATACTGTTAATCCATGAGGTTCAAAATTATAATTCTCGATATCTATCTGAACTTCATCCATTCCAATTACATCAAGAATCAAAAAGAACGTCTTGACCGTGTTCTGGCTCTTTGCCACAATAGTCATGTTGTGTTGGCCAACTGCAGAATCTTCCATTGGATCAAAAGTTACTGTTGCAACTTGTTCGACATCTTTACTGACAAAATACGCTGTATTGTCAAAATCAACCTTCACTCCAATCAACGGAGTCTTGATTACGAAGTTAACATCTGATTCAAAACCGAGTTCTGAAGAAAGCACAAATCTTGCCTCAACTTTTTCACCAAACATCGTCTGTACAACTTCTTGTTCAGATTCTACATTGAAGAATCCTTTTTCCACTACCGGTTTGCTTGTATTTTGTTCAGGACTGTCTGCATTCCCAATCAAAATATAGCCGATACCTATGGCAGCTAAAATAATGACGCCTATGATAATATAATTTCGCACAAAACTATTATTGCCGTTCATAATATAAAGATATGATAAAAAATATGAAATTTATTACTATTCTGTTGACGCTTCTTTTGCTTACCTTTATTCCTCAATCTATTTCACAGTCCCCTGAAGGAATTAACTGGACCCAACCTGCTTTTGATATTTTTAATTCTGCACACAACCCTCAACAAATCATAACTCGGGAAAATGTTCAAAATATAGAACTGAAATGGATTTATCAATCATCCGAAAGACCATCTCCAATCCCTGGAGCACGTATGGCATTCGGTACGCATGCCCCACCAATCGCCGTATACGGACTTTTGTATTTTGTTACCGAATCGAATAAACTGACAGCTCTTAACACACTAAACGGCGAAGAACTCTGGACATTTCAATACGATCCCGTCGAACTTGTACTTTCTGACGACTGGTCGATGTTGGAGGCACAACATTCTATCAGTTTTTTCCATGATTTACTATGGATGCAGACAAACGACTGCCATATCTTTGCGTTTGATCCATTCACTGGCGAAGTAAAAAATGAGATACCGAATACATGTAGCGACGTTCCAGGTAATTCAGGAAAGTATGTAGGGCATTACTCTCCAACATTTTTCGAGACTATAATAATCAGCAGAGTGTCGGCCGGCGGAGGAGGCGGAAGAAGTTTCATTGCTGGTTATGACGAGTTTAATGGTAGACTCTTGTGGCAATGGTTCTCTGTCCCACCAAGTGGCGGAGATCCAGAATGGGATTTTAAGGATGCCGCAAAAGGAAACATAAGTCCATATCCTGGAGATTGGGGAGAGAATGATCTCATTGGCGGAGGCTCGATATTTTCCTTGGTAGCAGTCGACGAATCTACTGGAATAATTTATTTCCCAACAGGCGCTCCTGCATTATCTTACGATGCATCACTTCGGCCAGGTCCAAATCTCTACTCTAATTCAATTGTCGCTCTTGATGCGAATACTGGCAAAATGGTTTGGTACCATCAAACAACCCCCCATGACATTAACGGTCATGAACCAGCACGTTCATTGATTCTTGCTAATGCTACAATAAACGGAGAAGAAAGAAAAGTAATACTCTCATCCACAAAAGGAGATTATGCATATGTTTTAGACGCTGCAACAGGGGAACTTCTACACAACCCCATAAGTTTTGGCGCACAAAAAATCAGTGCATACAACACCAACCGAGGAAACAATGCCGATATGAATCTATCTCAGGATGTTCTGGAGGGAAATGAATACTGTCCAGGAGCTTTCGGTGGAGCCGCCAGCACTTCGGCATTCGCTGACAACACTTTCTTTGTTGCAAGCCAAAACTATTGTTCGAAATTCATTGCAGGACAGATTCCTTACAAAGAAAAAATGATTAATGGTTTCCGAATCGAACCTTCATTGGCAGGACAGAGCTCTACAGTTCATGCAATCGATGTTTCCACCGGCCAAATTAAATGGACATTTCCAATCGAGTCCAGGTATCAAGGCGGCATTACTGTAAGTGCCGGAGTCGTTTATCTTGTCGACATATCTGGAATCTTCTACGCTCTTGATTCAGAAACTGGCGATGTGTTAAAAAAAATTCCTATGAATGGCGCAGGAAATACTGGCGTAACAATTGCATCAGATGCCAATGGCGATATGCGTTTATTTGTTGCAACGGGAGGAAGCAAATCTGGCATCATAGCTGCATTAGGCCTACCTGAAGAATCTACTGTTGACGACGATGGAATTTCTCGACGTGGTATAATTGGTTCGCTAGCTCTTACATCTATAGCTGGACTGATGTATTTGGCATTCTTGAGATTCTACAGGAAAAATTAATTATTTTTTTTAATAGAAAAATCATATTAATATATTATTAAGTTATTAATATTTTATTGAAAAATAATAACATTATATATACAGTTTCTACTTTGTTCGTATTTTTATTGCTTATCCCGTCTTCGATATTTCAGGTTACTGCACAAATGGAAGGCCTGAATTGGGAACACCCTGCATTCGACCGAACCAACACAGGATTTAGTCCACAGACACAAATCAACAAAGACAACATTGACGATTTAGAATTACGCTGGATCTTTCAGGTCCCTGGATATTGGGGAAGTGGAGGCGGAGTACCTGGGGAAGTTATTTTTGTAGGGGACGACGGCCATGAACATGGAGAAGGAGGTTTTAATTTTGAGGTACCACATGTACCTACTGGAGTGCAAACAGTTCCACTTGTTGTAAACGGAATTGTTTACATTGCTAGTGAATTTAACGTGCTTTATGCACTAAATGCAGAAAGCAGCCAACTACTTTGGCGTTTTGCTGCACCAATCGGTTCATTCGACGAAAAGAATTGGTGGGCAAAAGTGTATGCCCAACATGGCATAGATTACTTTGATGAAAAAGTTTGGATGCAATCTAGCGACTGTACAATATACGGACTAGATCCAATTACTGGCGAAGTATTGGTAAATATTCCTGATACATGCAAAGATATTCCTGGAAACACTGGAATATATTGGGCAAGTTTTGCTCCAATTGAATACAATAACCTTCTCATTACTAGACCTACAGGCGGAGGAGGATTCACTGGGGAACGTGGGTTTATTGCAGCATACGATAAAAACACAGGAGAACTTGTATGGAGATGGGAGACCATTCCTCCTACAGGCAACGAAGAAAACTGGGCTGCTGATTTAGTTTCTAAAGGCAATCTTGATAATTATCCATGGGACTGGGGTAAATGTGAAGCACATGACGAAGACGAAGAACATGACGAAGAACAACATGAAGGACTTCATGATTGTAATTGGATTGGAGGAGGAAGTGTATGGACTCTTATTGCTTTGGACGAAGAAACTGGAGACATATTCTTCACAACGAATGCTCCAACACCTGATATCCCTGGTGATATGAGGCCTGGCCCAAATCTCTTCACTGCATCAGTTGTATCATTGAAAGCCAATACAGGTGAAATGAATTGGTACTACCAAATTGTAACTCACGATATTTATTATCACGAATCTCGCTGGTCGACTATTCTCGCTGAAATAGAATCTGGCGACTCCACACAAAAAGCCGTTATTGTTGGATCGAAGACAAACCTCGTTCATGTTATTGACGCAAAAACTGGAAAACCTATCTACGAATCAATTCGAGTGGGCCCTCCTCCAGTTAACACACAACAGGCCGACATGGGAAACAACGCAGACATGGAACTGTCTCAAGCTGATTTGATTCAAAAACAAGTATGTCCAGGATTTCAAGGAGGCATTGATGCAGCTCCTGCATTCGCACACAATACAATTTATGTCGTTACACAAACTTTCTGTACTTCGTATATAGCTGAAGAGGAAGTTCCATACAAGGACGGCAAAGCTGACGTACTTCATCACATTGCCGGCCCAATGTACTTTGATTCATTCCATGTAGGTAACGCTTCATTATATGCTATAGATGCCTCAAACGGACGAGTGAAATGGGTTTACGAAATGGAAAATAGAAATCAATATGGTGCAGTTACGACAAGCGGAGGAATAGTCTTTGTGCCTGATCGACTCGGTAAAATTCACGCTGTTAACGAAGAGACAGGAGAATTGCTTAGAATATTCACTACTGGCGGATTAGGTGGCGCCGGAGTCTCAATAGGTTCCAATGCGTATGGACAAGCTACACTTTTCATAACTAGTGGCGGAGCAGGTGAATTCGGCCAAAGAACTACAGGAATATTGCAGGCATATACTCTAGCTGAAGGTTCTGAAGAGAATGCACAGACCCCTCAAACAAATCCAAACATTCTTTCCATAGTTTCGTTGGGAATTGCCGTGATTGCAATTGCCTTCTCTATGTATGTCGTTAAAAAAAATCGTTCTAATTAAATGAGAAAACTTGCATGAAACAAATAATCTTTCTCTTAACCGTCTTTTTGTTATTCTTTCTTGCAGAACCTATCTTTGCCCAAGAAAGCCCAATAACAGAATTTAACATTCCTACAAACGGAACTTTCATCAATCCGTATGCAATCACTGCTCACAATAAAGACATATGGTTTACTCAGCGTCTAAACCCCTCAATCGTGCATTTTGACATAGAAACCTCAAATTTCACTACCTATCATATCTATCCACCTGAAGAGCGTTATTTCTATCAGGAAACACTTCAGATGTGGGGGATAGTGGTAGGACCTGATGGAATGATCTGGTTCACTGATGCTACAGAGAACAAGATAAGGACTCTGGATCCAGAAACAGGCGAATTCAACGAATTTCTTCAACTAAAAGATGATTCACTGCCTTGGGATTTGAAGTTCGATAACGAAGGTACATTATGGTTTACGGAATTCGGACGCAGTTTTCTTACAAGTGTGAAGACAAATGATGCAAACTCTCTGACCGAATACAGGATTCCGTCAAACATCTCCAGTCCAAGCTATTTTGAATTTGATAAAGACGGAAACATCTGGCTTATCGAATCCGGTCCTGGAATTCTGACAAAGTTTGACACTTATACAAACGAGTTTACACAATTCATTCTTCCAAGTGACGGGGTCGGAAGTGAAACCGTGAATCCAATTGGACTTGCAATTGACAACGACGGTAATATTTGGTACAGCCAATTCAGAACAAGCCTAATCGGAAAACTTAATCCAAATACAAATGAAATTACGGAGTATGCAACAGGAACACTTACTGCCGGAACATACCAGATAATCAGTGACAAAGACGGCAATATATGGACGACGCAATTCCGAGCAGATAGACTAATCAAAATATCACCTCGAACAAATTCAATATCGGAGTTCAAGATTCCAACCGACAATACATTCACACAAACCCTGACATCAGACTCTAACGGAAACATATGGTTCGTAGAAAGAAACGAGAATAAAATTGGATTCTTCAATTCACAAATTCCCGAACCGACAAATGTCATCTTCGACTCGAACAAAATCGTTGTTAGCAGACCCCAATCTACAACAACACAGTTTGACTTGTCTTCCGAAATTGACGTCTTCTTCCTTGCACGTGGAAACGAACGTGTGACGGGTATTCTTGATGGAATAACCGTTGAATTTACCCCATCACATATCGACCCTTCCGCTAAAACAATCGTATCCTATTCTGTACAAGCAGCCAGGGACCTTCCTACAGGCATAATACACCTGACAATTGGGGCTGCAACCATGGATTTGAGTTATTACACTGGTTCCTTTGTAGAGGTGGAAATCTCTACTGGATTGACCGACCCTATATTTCTAGTAGGAATATCATTATGCGTATTGTCAGCTATTGTTATCCTAAGAAAGTCAAGCTTCTAAATACTTGCTGAAAGATCTCAGCATCTTTTTGTGCTTCATCTCATCTTGGTCCACTGATTGTAGCAAAGCACGGACTGCTGGATGGTTTGTCTTGACTAATTTAGTCATCAACTGTTCGCTCGCATTCTCTTCCTCTTCAATCATCTGTTTTAGATATCTCTTTAATTTTTTATCTAATTTGAAACTGCCAACTGTCTCTTGATCTCTGATTACCTGAGACACGATCTCTGCATGTCGGATACTGTCTGACGCAAGTCCCTTGAAGAGCAGTTTTCCAAAACCGTCTTCTATCTTGTTTGCCATATTCAGACTTGTTCTTGCTTCACGAAGTTCAGCTTCAACTCTGTCTTGCAAAATTCTGGTCTTCGGATCCATCTTTTTCTCTTTCTCCTTGACTCCTTGATTGCTAATTATAGCAAGTATGTTTTCTGAAGTCTCAATAATCGTCATATTCCTTCTCATCTCTCCCTCTTTCTTCTTCTTGTTTGAAAAATGCTCAGCAAGACTTGCAATTACAGGACGTACCTCTGCGTTCTTCCCAAGCTCTTCCGCGTAGTTACCTCTTTTATTGGTTGTATACTGAGTTACTGCGGCAGGCGATATCCCTAATATCTTTGAAACATCTGCCTTTGTTACATTGTGACTCTGGATTAATTCCTTTGCCAACAACGACCTGACAGCAGGTAGAATTTGTTCAACATTTCTTATCTTTTGCATTGATTAGTTATTGTTAATTTGAAATATATAGATTTGTTGTTAATTCACAATGTTAACATATTTTACTTTACATCGTGAACCTTATATAACGTCCGTTATTAAATCACAATATGACCGACGGATTGGCAATTGGTTCTGCGCTTGTAGCGCCATTTTTAGTTGTACTTCGTGAGTCAATCGAGGCTGCATTGATTATTGGTATTATGTGGGCCTATTTAGAAAAAACCAACAATAAGGAATCTCAAAAATATTTAGCTTATGGTGCTGCGAGTGCAATAGCACTAAGCTTGGTTTTAGGTGGAGGAATTGTAATTATTTTAGGTGAGTTGGCAGGATTTTGGGAGAAAATGTTCGAGGGAATAGCTTCCATATCTGCCACATTCATATTGTCTTATGTTATAATCTGGATGAGTAAACATGCAAGGGAACTCAAAGGAGAACTTGAAACAAAGATTGACTTTGCAATCACCGAACAGTCTGCACAATCATTAGTATTTCTCGCGTTTGTCGCTGTCGCCAGAGAGGGACTAGAAACCGTTCTATTGCTTGCTCCATTGCTCTCAATTGATCTTGGTCAAACTATTGTTGGTTCCATCCTTGCCATCGTTGTGGCTTTAGGGCTCTCATTGGCAGCTAAAAGACAAATTTACGCTTTGGATATAAGTAGATTTTTCAAATACACTAGTCTGATATTGATTGTATTTGCAGCAGGTCTTTTCGGTTATGGACTTCATGAAATGGTCGAAGCAGCTGAAATTATTGGAATTGAAAACCCATTGTTTGAGAAAGCCTGGGACATTAACCCTGAATCAAAGGAACATCCTCTGCATGAAAATGGCGCAATAGGTGTTTGGTTCAAGTCACTAGTAGGTTATGACGGCAATCCTGAATGGATCCGTGTAATAGGGTATCTTGGTTATTGGGCATGGGCAATACGTTTCTACCGCAAAACATTTAGTGTGTATTAATAATTAATTTTGGAAATGAAAAAATTCTTTATTATCTATGTTGAATTATGGTGATTGTTTGAATATAGTATTGAATAGTTTTGTTATGGAATTATTTTCTAATGCCACTAGTCTAAAAACTTCACGAGTCAAACTCATTGCATACGCTACAATGTTTACAGCTGTATATTTTGTCTTATCTTATGTTATTTCTGCAACAATTGGTCCTCTGTTGAGAGGTTCAGGTGCACATTTCTTCCGTGCATTTTGTATGGTTCTTATTGCTTCCCAACTAAGAACACCGAATGGACCATTAGTCTTCAGTATAGTCAGTGGATTGTTATTGCTCATGGTTCCTGCTCCTGCTTCCTATCTTTACCTTCCAGGTTCAATTGGCGCAGGTCTAGTCTATGAATTCTGTCTACGACGCGGAGATTATGCAAAAAATGCAATCTCTAACAAAATGATAGTGATTGGTTCCATGTTAAGTGGGGCTGCAGAATCCGCGATCGTTACTGCAGGCCTGTTCGCTATAGGTTTCTCATTTAGTGAACTCTCAGTTCTTACATCTGACATCGGAATAGTTGGAATCTGGATATTCTCTCTTTCAAAAAACATCTTGATGAGTACGGCTGGAGCATTCGTAGCAATTGGTTTCATAAGGTCAAAACTCTCACAAATATAACAATATATTTCTATTAGTATTGATTTGTAATCCTCAAGGAATGAAAAAGAAAATCAATGTACTGTTTGTTTGCATTGCGAATTCATGCCGTAGCAAGATGGCAGAGGCTCTGTTTAACGAACTTTCATCTAACTATGCAGTCGATGCAACTGCTTCTAGCGCAGGTACCGTTCCAGCAGACGAAGTAAATCTTTCTGCATTGGACGTCTTGAAGGAATTAAATATAGATCATCATTCCGATCCAAGGATTCTTTCCGATGAAATGATGTCTGAAGCGGATGTAATTATCAGCATGGGATGCATGTCATCAGATTTCTGCCCAATTACATTTATCCCAAAAACGCAAGACTGGAGGATAGAAGATCCTGTTTCTTATCCCATTGAAAAATTCAGAGAAGTAAGGGATGTAATTAAAGAAAAAGTTGATATTTTGCTTCAGGAACTCTCCAAATCAGAAAAATAATTCTACTGCTTTTTCAAGTTCTCGTCGATTGTCAGATTTAATATCACTTCGCTAATGTCTGCTGAATAATCCGACACACGCCTAATATGCTCCAATATCGAGACTACACATGCATCTTGATCCTTGGTCATCCTGTAATCTGAGTTCAAAATCCTTTGCTCCTTTTTTGGAGCTTCCAAACAAGCAGTAACAACTTTGTCGGCAAGCTTGTAGTCTTTATTCACTAACGCTCTCATGGACTTTTCTAGATTCCCTCTTGAAAACTCAGAAAATTCATCCAATTGAACTAATATCGCTTTTGGCAATGGTTTATTCAAACTAATTATTTGATGTCCCATTAAACACGCGTGATCCGCAATCCTTTCTAAATTCTTCGCTATCATCCTATAACCTAAGCAGTAGATCCTGTTGATCGAATTCGTAAATTCTAATGCGTTATCATTCTCCAAAGAAAATTGTAATTGTCGTATTACATAGAGACTAAATCTATCTACATCATCGTCTGTTCTAATAATCTCCTTGCACATTTCAATATCGTGTTTCTTTATCGCATAAATTATGTCGCCATGCATTCCTTGTGTGATCACAGACATTCTTTTTACCGTATTCTCAATATTAAGCTCTGATGGATCCAGAATTACTTGTATGGACATAATCAAGTTTGAATCCTCTATTATCTCTGAACCAACTAGCTTATCGCGCACCAATTTCTTTATGATTGATCTTTGCTGCGGCGTCATTCTTTTCTGCTTACTACTTATGTGAATCTGGCTGTATCCAGAAATATACGTAGCAATAATCTTTCGTTCGATGTGCCCTTTTTCACTTGTTTCATCGAGTAGAATGTTTGTTTGCTTTTTGACATTAGTTTTTTTCCTTTCGGAAGATAATATTAAATTATTTGTCCCATCTATTGTTACACATAACTGATCCCCTGCCTTTAATTTTTGATTTGTAACCCATTTTTTTGGCAGTGCAATAGTGAACGATGATTTTCCGGAATATTGTATTTTTCTCATTTCAGAGTGATTTTTTTCTACATCATTACGCTCAAACATCTATATCTCACCATATGGTTATCGTATGTATCTATATATCCCTTGTGTTAAGCATATATGTTAATTGTATCTACTTGAAAAGAATGGGCCTTAAAGATATATTGATTCCACAGGAAACAAAATTTTTTGATTTGCTCGAAGAACTTTCTAGTCAAGTCAGAATAGCTTCAACTGAATTACCTCGTGTATTTGAAAATCCTAAAAATTCATCATCTACAATTGAAGACTTGGAGCATGAAGGAGATAGAATTGTACACGATATTTATACTATGCTTGACAAGTCTTTTATTACACCGATAGATCGAGAAGATATTTCTAGACTTACAATATTATATGATAATGTTTTAGACTCTATCTGGGATGTTACTAATCGAATGAATCTGATGGGCCCTATGGCCAAACTTGATTACATGGATTCATTTTCTGTCATAATCGAAAAATCTGTTTCTGAAATAAATGACGCCCTTAAATTAATTCGAACCATGGATCGTGCAAGCATTGATAAACATGTGATAAACGTTCATACATATGAAAACCAAGCTGATAAACTACACGATTCAACCCTTTCGGAAATCTTTCAAATGGATGATATTAAAGAACTTCTTAAACACAAGGAAATATTAGAAAAATTAGAAAAATGTGTTGATTATTGTGAAGATGTAGCCGACGTTCTAAGAGACGTTGTAACTAAATATTCGTGATCCAGTTTTGGATAGTGGATTTTTACTTATTTCCGGCATAGTCGTGCTAGCACTTATTTTTGACTTTTGGAATGGGATGAACGACGCTGCGAATTCCGTTGCCACCATCGTTTCTACAAAGGTATTGAAACCATTTCAAGCTGTGTTGTGGGCTGCTTTCTGGAATTTTGCCGCAGCATTTGGTCTTGGGGTAGCAGTAGCTAATACCATTGGAAAGGGAATTATTAATCCAGAGATTGTTACTGAATATCTAATTCTTGCCGCTTTAATTGGAGCAATATCTTGGGTTATGGTGGCCACACGGCTTGGAATACCCATTAGCGTCTCTCATTCACTGATAGGTGGACTTTTAGGAGCAGGTTTTGCTAAAGGTGGATTAGTTGCCATATTATTGACTGGGAAAGTCCAACTTGTATTATTATTTATCTTTCTGGCACCAATAATCGGCGCAGTTTCCGCATTTTTCTTCCATGCTGTTGTACTTAATTTAGTAAAAAATATGTCACAAAATAAAATGAATAATTGGTTTAGAAAACTTCAACTTGTGTCTGCAGCATCATATAGCTTAGGCCATGGTACTAATGACGCACAAAAAACCATGGGTATCATAGCTGTATTATTATTTAGTGCCGGTTATTTGGGTGAAGAATTCTATATCCCTGTTTGGGTTATACTTGTGGCACATGCTGCGATTGCATTGGGAACTTTAGCAGGAGGTTGGAAAGTTATCAATACCATGGGAATGAAAATAACAAAATTACATCCTATACATGGATTTTCGGCTGAAAGTAGTGCTGCTTTAACCTTACTTGGAACTGCTACCTTTGGCATTCCTGTTAGTACTACACATGTAATAGCCGGCTCTATAATGGGAGTTGGAACTACAAATAGGTTAAGCGCTGTTAGATGGGGATTGGTTCGTAAAATTATCTTAACATGGATGGTGACTATTCCTCTTTCAAGCGTCGTTGCATATCTAAGCTATAAATTTCTGATGATGATTGTATAAATATTGATTGCTCCGAACGGGATTTGAACCCGTGTCGTCGGGTCGAAAACCCGATATCCTTGACCTATGAATTGGCCGAGCTAGACGATCGGAGCACTCAAGTAAAAACTAACTAACTTTCTTATAATGGTTTTTTCTTTCTAGAAAACTTTTCAGGAGGTCCGAGATCCATGTGTTCTGGCGGATTCTTCGGAGTGATGAATCGGATATATGAAAAATCATACTTGTCGTGATAATGATCAGAACCCTCGACAGCTTTCTTGTACGTCTCCTCGAACTTCTTCCAGTCCTCTGCCTCTATCGCTTCCTTGACAGGTGCCATGAAATGCTTCTCATAAGCGTCCATATCGGTCGTGTATTTCGGCCTCACAATCTTGATCTTCTTCATAATTGAAACGAATGACCTATATTGATAATGGGCAAGTTTCCAGTTTCCGCCCTTTGCGGAATGATACATGTACGTAAATCTTGTAGACATGTCATCCATCAGTTTTCCAAGGCCTGGCTGCAACTGGGCTAACTCGTCTATCGTAATCTCGCCGTGTTTTGTCTTGCCGACTATTTTGTCCATGAACTATCTTTCCAGTTATTCAATTTATACAATTCTAAACTTGACCATCACACTAGCTGTGACATCATAGTTTCCAGCAACGAGTTCGGTAGACATCATTGCATCTGCCATCTCTATTCTCGCAAACCTAGGTTCAGCGATAGAGTATTGTGCACTCTCTGCCACGGCCACTATCCCTCCAAGTTTCACATCTGAAGCCTTGGCCAAAGTTCCTGCCTTCTCCTTTGCGTTCTCAACGGCATTCTCCAATGCAATGTTCTTCAGTTCGTTCATCTTCTCTTCGTCCAGAAGAAACTGCACCATGGAGACATCGTTTATTCCTGCCTTTGTTATGGCATCGATAATCTCTCCTGCTTGTTTTCCGATATCATCTGGATTCGTTTGCTTAGTTACGGTGACACTGTGTATCACTCTGTATCCGACTATCTCTGGAGGCCCTTCTCTTTGATAGTTGTAAACAGGCCCTAGATCAAAATTATTCGAAACAATGTTTTCCTTTCTTATCCCTTCTTTACTCAAGCTGTCGACCAGCCTGTCAAAGTTGTTAGCTGCAATTTTTGTAGCCTCTTCAGCACTCTTCGACTCTCCTCTTATGTCGACCCTTATGCTGATTATATTTGGTTTGTCCGAAGCTATTCCTTCCCCATTGACCGCTATGATTCCTTTGGGTTTGTCACCAAATTTTTCCATCTGTTTACCCATCTTATTTTCACCAGGCATAAAATTATCACAGTTAGGATGACTTGGGTTGATATTAGGAAAACAAACATCTGGATCGAAGTCCATGGAACGTGGTCCAACTTGTATTGCACCTATAATCAGTATGGTTGCTAAAATAATCGTTACAAGTACTGGAGCTTGTTTTTTTATTTGTTCTAGACTCATTCATGTTAGAGTTGGTTTAAACTGAATTTATGTATTTTATATTTGGCATCATTTGCTTTTCTCAATAGGCTTAAATTGATAATATAATACGAGAAACTGTGGACAATCGCATCTATGTAATTATTTTAGTATTCTTATTATTGGGAGGAGTTGGACTTTCCTTTTTAGGACTCCTTGATTCACCAGAACAACCTGCCGAAGTTATCGAGGAACGAAACGTGGTGTCAATTAATCAGGGTGAAGTAGTTGATATCAATCGAGCCGACGTAGTAGTTGATGAACCAGAGCCTGTAGTTGAACCAGAGCCTGTAGTTGAACCAGAGCCTGTAGTTGAACCAGAGCCTGTAGTTGAACCAGAGCCTGTAGTTGAACCAGAGCCTGAACCAGAGTGTGTAACTGAAGAACTTGTTGATGAAGTCTTTTCTATAAAAAGCGATTGCTTCAAAGATGGAGAAAGAATTCCTGTTCGATTTACCTGTGATGGAATTGACATATCTCCACATCTTGCATGGTTCAATGTACCTCTGGGCACTGTGGAGCTTGCACTTGAAATGCACGATCCTGACGCACCAGTTTCTGGAGGATGGACTCACTGGATTGTTTACAATATTGGTCCCGATATCACATCTATAGAAATCGATTCAGTTCCCGAAGGAAGTAAGGAAGCAAGAAACAGCTTTGGTCGAGCGCCTTATGGTGGCCCTTGCCCTCCATCTGGAACTCATAGATACATATTCACTCTGTATGCATTGGATGTACAATTGGATTCAGTCAGCAATCTACGTGACTTGCATAACAAAATAGACGGTCATGTTCTCGGAGAAGCAAAACTTACTGGATTGTATTCCAGAAGATAATCAAGTTAACTTGTCGCCCAATAGTATGGATAATTCTCATAATCCCCACTAACGTCGTTCTTGAAAAATCTAGAATAATGTTCGTAATCCTTTCTCAACAAATTCATCCTATGTGATTTGTGCAACCTGTTGTCGCCTATCCATTCAGGAAATTCTACGGATTCAGGCACATGGTATATTTTCATCGTATTGTTGTAGCCTCTCTTGATCCATTCTTCAATCATAGCATTTGTGTATAGTTTCAACGCGTCATCGTATCCCGTCCACATCTTGACGATAGGGTGATTCTTCCATCCTTTCTTATCATAATCTGGACTAAGTATGTTCAAAATTGTCAATCCTTCAACTCTCTGTTTTCCCAATCTCTTCCAGTCCAAGACTTTTGCGGACTTTACAAAGTCGGAATACGGTAAGAATGTCTGCATAAAACGAATCTTGATTTAAAAAAATAAAAGTGGTTCCGTCATTTTTTCCTGATGACTAAAACCACAACTAAATTCTGTTCCAAATGAAAGATAGTCCGTAGACTGCTCCAATCAAAGCCATTGCATTGATTGCCTGGTTGTAGCTACCTGCAAACATGCTGTAAGCAACATACATGCCTCCAAGTACCAAGAGATGTGCGTCTTCACTGCCCTTCCATTTGCTTGTTAAATCATTCAAGCCGTTCATATTCTTGTATATCAACTGCTGAATATTATCTGATAAAGTCTAAAGTTACTACCGGCCGGCCTCAATAATTTTAAGCTAATAAGTAACAATCTCACCTTATCTCTCACTTGTCAAACACCAAAGCAATCGATAAGGAAATAAAGTCACTCAAGCAGACATGCACTGACGTGGACTGCGATAACATTAGCGAATGCTGGAGCGACGAAAAAACTGAATTATTAAAAAAAGATCTCTCAGTTAGAAGAAAAAACTAGTCTATTGTTTCTGTTTTTTAGCGTAGTACATTGCATATCCAGCATGTCCTACAAATAATGCAAGTATTAACCATGCACTCATCGAATGGGAAATAATTAGATTGCCCATTCCAGCTAGCAGCATATAGCCTGTTGCGAGTTGACCTAAAATAACTACTGATGCTATGATCATAACGTATTTGGTTATTGGAGTTGTAGAAACTTTCAACGCTTTATTGGTCATGAATAACGTTGCACCAAACCCTCCGACTCCGATTACTACATGTGCTATTGTTATAGGAGCCATCATTACAGGTGTTACTAGACCCATATGTCCTAGAATAAGCTGAACAACTACTCCTGCAAGAACAATCATTCCGATTACTCGTGTTTCCATATCGAATATTCTGACCTCCTAATTTATAACTTTGTCTAGTAGAAAACTATACAATGAGCAATGCGATATCAATCAAATGCCTCACAAAAACTTTTGGCGATATAACCGCCGTTGACAATCTTACACTAGACGTTCCTAAAGGCTCAGCTTTTGCTTTTCTAGGACCTAACGGAGCTGGAAAAAGCACAACGTTGAAAATTCTTACATCTCTGATCAAACCAACATCTGGCGAAGCACATTTCTTCAATATCGACGCATTAGAAGAACCACATGAAGCGTTGTTACAGATAGGAGCTGTTGTGGAATCTGCTGAATTCTATCCATCACTGACTCCTTCGGAAACATTGGACTATTTCGGAAGACTGCGAGGAATGAATTCTGACAAAATCTCAAGAAACTCAAATAAATTCCTCAAACTTGTTGGCTTGGGCAACTGGTCGGACAAAAAAATTGGGACATTCTCTAGAGGAATGAAACAAAGGCTAGCTATTGCACAAGCATTACTCCATGAACCGCCTATTCTTCTCCTTGACGAACCTACTTTCGGTCTTGACCCGCGCGGAATGGTAGAAATTCGTAATGTCTTCAAAGACCTGACAAAAGAGGGAAAAACAATATTTTTTAGTTCGCATCTTATTGGTGAAATCGAAGAAATCTGTGATACTCTTGCTATAATCGACAAGGGCCAAGTGCTTTTCTCAGATACAATGAAGAACCTCATGAAGGAATTCAAAACAGACGATCTCGAGGAAATATATCTAAAAACCATAACGGAGTCCGTCAGATAACCATGAAACGCACTAAAATCAACCGCACAAAGCAATTTCAGGATGTGATAAAGTTTGAACTCATTAAGTTTCTACGCAGTCGTAAGATTCGGGCCGCCTTAATCCTTACTGCTATTGTTCCACTCCTGATATATCTACTAACAAATTTTCTTCTAGATTCGTTTATCTCTCAGATCTACAGCGACAGCGGCATTGTCAATGACTATCAAATCTTTGTGAACTTTATCCTTACACTCAGTCTTGTTAACGTCATAATGTTTGGAGGCGACTCTCTAACCAATGATTTCGAAAACAAAACAGGATATACTTTGTTTATCAATCCAATATCGAGAACAAGCTTTCTCTTCGGTAAATTCGTAGCTGCATCTATAGCGATAATATCTTTCAACATTCTGTTTTACGTACTAGCTTCAATTTTTTCATACGCTAAACACTCTGCCATACCAGAAAACGCACTTCTTTCACTCGTTTTCGCATCATTGTTTAGTATAGGATTGCTGTCAACGTCATTCGCACTGAGTTCGTTATTCAAACGAAGCAACATGTCGAATATTGCATTCATCTTTCTCTGGTTCATAGTAGTGGGATTAGTGGAATATTTCTTGGTACTAGCTGAGATTAAACCGTGGTGGTCTCTTACATACGCTGCTGGAATCATTATATACATCTTCGAAGTTCCTTATCCTAAAGATTCAGTCATAGACATTCCATCCCTTCTTATTCCTGGACAGTCGCAAACTATTGTCAATCTCATTCCTGAAGTTAACCTAAGTATAGGGGTCTTCCTGATGTACATCATAGTAGGATTGATGATATCTGTGTTATTCTATAAACGCAAGCAGCTCAATTGATTAGGAAACTCTGATTATTCCTGTCATTCCGTGAAACTTGATCAAACAAGAATAGAAATACGTTCCAGGAGTGTCGAAAGTGACACTGTAAATTTCATCTGGCAATAGAGTGTCATGGAAATACACGCCACCATCCGAAGTAACATTTGCACTTGATACTGTGTGAACTTCTGAATCAATGTTTGTCCACGTTACTGTGTCTCCCATCCGTATATTCAACATAGCAGGCTTGTATACACTCTTACTGATGACATCTACATGAAACTCCTCGGGAGGCATTCTTTCTTTCTCAGCTCGCTCTTCTTTTTCTTCTATGTCCTGTATGGAATCATCTTGACGTAACACGTTCATACCTGGTACTGCTAGAACTACAAAAACTAATCCTGCAAGTACAAAAATGATTATCATAGACATTCTACGATCCTTTGAAGAACTCATGACACTATTGTCATAGATTGGCAATTATTATATTATCTCAAATCTCAGTAACTTCATTAAATGAGTGTAAATCCATGACTAGTACATTTAGAATAGCTTTGTTCGCAGCAGCATTTGTGGTAATCTTATCTACATCTGCATTCATCTATCCAGCTGTCACAAGACCCAATGTAAGTCTAATTGTTTCAGTTGATGCTGAATTGAATGGAGTTGCAGATGAATATAACAAAGAATACCGTCCTATTCAGACTGACGACCAAAATATTATGACAGAAGTTTTCGCTTTACGTATTGCAAATCTGGGGAAAGTTGATGTCAACAATGTTGTTATTAATCTTAACTTTGAACCAAAAAATAATTGGTACTCGCTTGTGCTTATAGAACAATCATTTGGTCCACCTGCAAGTATTTCTGATACGCAAGTTATTATAGAAAGATTGTCTGTAGATGAAACTGTCACAATAAAATACGAAGTATCTATGAACGCTAGTGCAATTGGTTCTAATAATTTACTTCAAAGGAAATCCCAGATTGACTTTATAGTTATGGCAGAAGAAAATCTCATGGTTTCCGATAATCTGTTTAATGTTAGGCTGCCCCCTTCATAGATTTTCTTCAACAAATTGTATCTGTTTATATTATACTTCATAATAATCTCACTTTGTGAGCGAAGACAAACGTCTTAAAAAACGTGAAAAAGATTTACGAAGGCAAGATCGTAAGAAACATAAAAAACGATCCAAGCAAATTAAATTTGTCAGAACTTATTCTATCTACGTTATTGCTATCTTGTTGGTCGGCTACGGACTGTTCTCAATATTATCTGGACCTCAGATTGGACCAGTGGGTTCAACACATGAGCATCTTGATATACTTGTTTACATTGATGGCGAACCACTAGATCTAAATCAAACACGTTATGCAATGAAAAGTGGTTATGGGCATATACATGGAGGAGAAGGAGACATAATGCATCTCCATGCGATAAATATTCCTTTGTCTTGGTTCATGGAATCCATCGATCTTTCTATAACACTCGACTCGATTAATGTACATGGAATGGAATACTCTGCCGATGAGAATAATGTATTCTTAATGTTTGTAAATGGAGACCCAATTACCGACGTAGACTACGTACTAATTGATGAGGATAGAATACTCGTTTATTATGGTTCTGGATCTAATACTGACATAGACAGAGCCTTAAGCCTAGTTTCTAATCGTGCAGAAGAAATTAACGGAATGCCAAATAAGGGCGACTAAATTACATCTTCTTTATTTCTTCTTCAAATTCTGGAAAGAATGTAGATATCTTTGGTAAATCGAATTCACTTAAAATTGATTCTTTAGGTTCTTTTGATAATAAGAATTCAAAAGAAGTTTTTATGAACTCCTCTGGTGTTTTTCCATTTGCCAATTTTTGATGATAATCATGACTCATTCTTACTCTATGCTTCGATTGACTAGTTTCGTCTCTTACTGTTACTTGAAAAATCGCTCCACCACTGGATGAAGATAATGTTTCTACAATTATTTCTGCCATCTTAATCACTAGTAATGAAAATTCTACAAATTTAAGAATTGTGAATATCTTACTTTCCTCTATATTTTGGCTGTCTTTTTTCCGTGAAAGACTTTATACCTTCTTGAATATCCTCAGTTTTTACCAATTCTTTCATCGCTTCTACCTCTAAATCTAACCCCTCTTCCAGTGTCCTTTCCTCATTTCCTGTATTGATTATCTCTTTCACAGCTTTGAGGGCTAATGGCGCCGCCCTTGACGCAATCTGTCTAACTATATCTGAAGCTGCACGTAATTCTTCTCCATCTGGCACTACTTTGTTTATCATTCCAATTCTATATGCCTCTTGAGCAGTAACAAATTGACCTGTAAATATTAGTTCCTTTGCTTTTGATACACCCACTAGTCTACTCAGTCTTTGCGTTCCGCCCCAAGCCGGTATTAATCCTAAGTTGACTTCTGGTTGAGAGAACCTTGCTCTATCAGAAGATATTCTAATATCACAAGCAAGAGCTAATTCATTTCCTCCGCCGTATGCTGCACCGTTAATTGCTGCAACAACTGGCTTGCTGATGTTTGCTAACTTCTTGAAAACCTTTTGTCCCAGTTCAATTACCGCCAACACATCATTCGGATCGGTCAACTGCGCAAATGATTTTATATCTGCACCTGCACAAAATGCATTATTTCCTCCTCCCGTTAATACAATTCCAACTATCTCATTATTGTCTGACACATCATCGATTACACTGTCTAATTTTTCTAACACGGCTAAATTCAGCGCATTTACTGGCGGGTTGTCAACTGTAACAACCCCAATTCCGTCTTCTATTCTTATTTTAACTAATTCATTTTCTGACATATAATCACCTGTAATCGTAGAACCCTCTCTTAGTTTTCTTACCATGACGTCCAGCATGATAAAGCTTTCTTATCGTTTGTGATGGTTGACGTGTAGTGTTTCCACCTACCATCTTTCTTACTTCTTCTTCCACGTGATAAATCACATCTATTCCAATTAAATCCGATAATTCAAACGGACCCATTGGCATACCCGCTCCTGCTTTCATTGCCAAGTCTATATCTCTCATTGAAGCTACTCCTTCATCGTAACATGAATATGCTTCATTCATCATTGCAAAGAGTATTCTATTGACAAGAAATCCTGGAACTTCTTTCACTTTTATTGGTTGCATAGGATATCTATGATTTCTAACAGTGGACATGAAATCAATTATATCATTTACTGTCTCTTCGCTAGTTTCCATACCAGGTATTACCTCAACTAATGGCAATGTCACAGGAGGGTTAAAAAAATGAATTCCTACTACTTTTTCAGGTCTCTTGGTTGCTGATGCAATCTCTGTAACCGACAATGACGAGGTATTTGTAGCCAGAACTACATGTGAACGCGTATTTTTATCTAATTCACTGAAAATTTCTCTCTTCAAATCCACGTTTTCTACTGCAGCCTCAATTACTAGATCTACATCACTGAATCCCTTGTAATCTGTAGTCGTTTGTATTCTGCTAAGAGCTTCTTTTTTCATCTCTTCATTAAATTTTGGTTTCAACGTCTCTTGGATCTTTGCCTTTTGCTCATCTGTCAACTGTATCTGGTTAGACTTTTCAATTCTTTCTATTTCTTTATCTGCACGTGTCAAATTAAATTTTAATAGATCATCCAAGTTCTTTTCTACATTTTCTCGTGCTTTTTTCAGGTACTCTTCAGATACATCTTTTATAATTACTTCTTTACCATTTATCGCCATGATGTCTGCTATCTGACTACCCATTGCTCCTCCGCCTACTACGCCCACACGTTTTACAAATAATACCATTATAATCAACTCATGTTGTATTCGATTTAACTCTTATTCAGATAGTTTCTCAAAAACCATTCCAGGTTTGTAAGATTTGACAAGTTTTACCTTCTGTCCTATGGATAATTGTTCTTTTGACGAAATAAATGGTATCCATCCAGTTATTCTGATCTTATCTTCTAATTCTACAATTATCCATGCATAAGGAACTTCATTTACAAAAGGGTCAGGTGCAACTGTTTGAATAGTATAGGTTACAACTTTCCCAACATTACTAATCTCTTTGATATTTAATTTATTATTACCACACTGTTTGCATAACGCTTGTACTGATATCCCCATCTCATTACATTCAGTGCATTGATAAGCTTTAATTATTCCATCTCTAGTAGCTTCAATTATATCATTTACAAACAGTGCTTCATCTGACATATTATTCCCTCTCAAAAATATGCACTGCACAACTTCCACCAGTTGCACCAACATTGTGTGTAAGTCCAATTCTTGCGTCATTTACTTGACGCTTGCCAGCGTTTCCTGTCAACTGATCGAAAACCTCCACAATTTGACCTACTCCCGTTGCTCCAACAGGATGGCCCTTTGATTTCAGACCGCCTGAAGGGTTTATAGGAATTTCTCCATTTATCGCTGTTCTTCCTTCAACAACGGCCTTGCTTGCCTGTCCTTTTTCAAATATTCCCAAGTCCTCCATGGCAATTATTTCTGCTATGGTAAAACAATCATGCACTTCAGCGAAATCAAGATCTTTTACACTGATGCCAGCTTGTCCAAATGCTTCTCTTGAAGCTTTTATGGTGGATTCTAAACTTGACAAATCATCTCTTGTATGTAGTGAACCTGACCCCCCAGATCTCCCTGAACCCTTGATAGAAACCTTCTTCTCTAATCCATTTTTATTCATGAATTCTTCACTGGCGATTATTGTCGCAGCTGCGCCATCAGAAAACGGACAACTATCAAAGAACTTCAATGGGTCTGCTACAACTGGCGATTTTAACACATCATCGACAGTGATTTTCTTTTGTAGATGTGCTTTTTCATTGAAAATACCATTATTATGATTTTTTACAGCTACTGCCGCCAATTCTTCTTCTGTCGTGCCATATTCATGCATATGCGCTCTAGCCATCGCCGCATAAAGACCTGGAAATGATGCACCAGAGTTTCCTTCAAATAAATAATCTCCACCGTAGGCAAAATATGTTGTAGCTGTTAAAGTATCTAAATGACTTACTTTTTCCGTTCCTGTTACAAGCATTACATCATAAAAACCCGAAGCAACATTGACATAAGCTTCCCTGAACGCTGATCCGCCACTGCAACAAGCAGCTTCTATTGTGGAAGATGGAACATGCGGAATTCCTAAACTACTCATTAACAACGGACCTAAATGCCCTTGTTTCTCCGCCATACCAAATGCATTAGCAACAAATGCCGCTTGAATGTCATGAGGTTTTATTCCTGAACTTTCTATTGCATGTTTTGAAGCAAGCATTGATAAATCTCTAGCCGTCAAATTTGACTTTCCATATGCGGTTCCTGCTGCGCCTATCAGGAATACCTTGTTCATAATTTATACCCGGTTTTGTAGAATAAAAAGTAATTACTTAGTTTTGTCTATTGATTGCATTTTTAATATTCCAAGTATTGCTCCACATGCTAATCCAGTAAAATGCGAAAGATAGTTTATACTGGATCCAAGTATTACTGGCGAATGTATGAAAATTATGAAAGCTAGAAATAATATTTTTGTATTCTTCTTATTCCAATTAAGAACTGTAAATGTGGTAGCTATTCCAAAAATTGCTCCTGAAGCTCCCGCAGAAACAATTGTTCCTAAAAATAAATTTGTTATACTTGTCGAAATACCTGTTATCAAAAACACTAGAATTACAAATAATCCACTCGAACTTTTTTCTAATCTTATTCCATAGAACCATAAACTAATCATATTTAATAAGAAATGCAGAATAGCAATATGAACAAACATCTTCGTAATTAATTGATAGAGATTTTCACCTGCAAATATAAGCTGGTTTACCTGCGCAAATCTAAACAAGTAATCGCTCTTTATACAAAACATTCTCCATGGTATGTCGCCACATACCGTGCTCCCTAGTATCATGTTGAAAATTATAAAGAATAGAAAATTTATTCCTAATAGAATGTATGTACCCGGTATTCGCATTTTTTCTTTCACGTGTTTTTATCTCGTACTGATAAAATGTTTACTTGGATAAGATTATTATGCTATGAATATACAATATGAATAATTTGACATCTTCAAACGAAGAAATCGATATGATTAAGGATGTAATAAAAGACTTTGGAGAAAATGAAATTAATCCAATTACTTCTGACATAGAAATAAATTCTGAAATACCCAGTTCAATTTTAGAAAAAGTTTCTGAGTTAGGTCTTTATGGAATGTTGGGTTCCAGTGAATTCGACGGAGCTGAAACCAATTTCTCTACTTTTATACACGCTATGTTAGAACTTGCAAAATATTCCCCCGCATTGTCTGCTCTCTTAATGTTTCAGAATGTTTTCTCAGTTCAATTACTCACAAAGTATGGTTCTAACGAACAAAAAGAAGATATGTTGAATAATCTCAACACTGGCAAAAAAATTGGCACCGCATTAATTGGTGATGACGGAAGCACGTTAAACATACGAAATATTAATACTGAGGCTCTGGACGAAGGCGATAGCCTGTCAATCAGCGGTAATAAAAAATTTGCTTTCAATGGGGAAATAGCCGATTATTTTATCGTACTCTGTAATATTGGAAAGGGACTTGGTTTTGTTGTAATTGAAAAAGGTAATCAAGGTGTCTCTATTGGTAAACCAATCAACACCGTGGGCCTACGTGGAAACAAATCAGTTCCAGTTTCATTTTATAGTTGTAATGTACCAAAAACCAATCTTATTGGCTTACCCGAGAATACACATAAAATCATTAATTCAATCCAAGAAAGTTCTTGGTTAGGTATTGGTGCAATAAGTACCGGAGTGATGGAATCTGCACTTTCTCAAGCTGTAAAATATTCAAATGAACGCAAACAATTCTCAAAACCAATTATCAGCTTTGAAGCAATACAAAGTAAACTTGCCAACATATCCACTGACATTGAAACTTCTCTTGCTATGTTGGAAAAAGTTTCTCGATTGAAAGATAATGATGAAGATATCTTACGACAATCTGCTATGGCAAAAATTTCTATAACTGAAATGGCTCAACGTAATACAAAACAGGCATTATTAGTGCACGGTGGATATGGCTATATCAAGGATTATCCAATTGAAAAAACTGTTCGAGACGCAGAAACATTAAAATCTATATGTGACTCTAATGACGATCTAAGATTGATTGTCTCAAAGCCATTCATTAATTAGTTTTCATCAAATTTCATGCGATACGCTTAAACTAATTAAATTTGCAGTGATTATTAATGCCATTTGAATTCTCCTTTACAGACGAACAAGAGAAATTCCGTCGTGACGTACGCGACTTTATTCATAGCGAGATATTACCTACTATAAGTAAATATGACAAATTAGAGGAATTTCCATCTGAAAACGTATCAAAAATGGCTGAACAGGGATATTTCGGTTTGACAGTTCCAGAAAAATACGGAGGAAAAGGATTATCGAAAATCAACTACGGAATTCTTCTTGAAGAGCTAGGCGCTATTTGTGCATCACATGGAACAATACTTGGAGCGCATCTTGGTTTGTGTATAACTCCGATAATTCTCTTTGGTACAGAAGAACAAAAAAATAAATTTTTACCCTCTCTCGCATCTGGTAAATCAATAGGCGCATTTGCATTAACCGAACCAGGTGCAGGTAGTGACGCAGCAAATCTCCAAACCACCGCTACTCCTGACGGCGATGATTTCATTCTTAATGGCAGTAAAATCTTTTGTACTAATGGAGATCAAGCTGAATATATTGTAGTTTTTGCAGCTAATGACAAGTCACTTGGACCGATGGGAGGAATTACAGCATTTATTATAGAAAAAAATATGGATGGTTTCTCTGTAGGAAAAAAGGAGAAAAAGCTCGGATTGAGAGCTTCATCCACCGTCGAATTAATATTTGAAAACTGTAGAGTACCAAAAGAAAATATTCTTGGCGATATAGGAGCGGGTTTTATGGTTGCACTTTCAACACTTGACGGAGGTCGTGTTACATTAGCTGTTGGTTCTTTGGGCGCAGCTCAACGCGCTCTTGACTTGTCTGTCGATTATCTTCGACAAAATCAAAGCGAGGGAGGCAATCTATCAAATCGTCAATCTATACAGTGGAAATTAGCTGATGTAGCTATGGAAGTCTATGCATCGAAATTTATGTGTTATAACAATCTGACTGAATTAGAAAAATATTATGAAGTTATCGAGTCTAAAGAAAAAGTTCCTCGACAATTACGCGATCGCGTATCTCGTGGTTCTGCAATATCTAAGGCATATGTTTCTGAAGTTGCATCTCGTGCTATCGCCACGGCTATAGAAATACAGGGATTAGCTGGTATTACTGATGGTTCTGAAATTGAACGCGGTTTTAGGGATTCATTTATTGCTGAGATTTACGAAGGAACAAATGACATTCAACGTATGATTATTGCTAAGGAGTTACTGGGATTAGGTCTTTGATATGGTATCTGAACTTAATCTTCTCTGGGAATTCGTTGATTTTCTACCAGCAGGTTTTATCTTTGGCTTCTTTGATAATTTCATTCTACTCATTGGTGCTTATACCGGCATAAATATCGAAAAATACATTGATAATAAAGCAAGCGGTGTGCTTGGCGGGGTTATTGGAGCTGGTTTAGCTAATTCTATCTCTGATGGTATTGGCGCACTTATCGATCCAAATATGAATGAAATGTTTTTTGGGATAGTTATGGGAACTGCCCTTCCTTTACTCTTAATTCCAATCATTGAAAAACTACGAAAATAATTCTTTCACTTAACACTGTTAATTAACAACAATAATATATTCGAAATACGTAACTATGAATATGATACTTCCTGACGGTTTTATCTTTGGCTTCTTTGATAATTTCCTTCTAATCCTTGGGGCTTATTTTGGCATTACAGTAGAGCACCGTCTTCATCGTCTAACTCATGATCATAAACGTGCTAGAAAACTTCGAAATTTTCTTAAAAAAAATTCTAAAGGAGCAATTGGCGGACTTGTAGGAGCTGGTCTAGCGCATGTTGTCTCTAATGGATTGGGTGCATATCTTGATCCTACTATGAGGAATATGGTTCTTGGAATAGCATTTGGAACTCTAATACCCGTACTCTTCATTCCAATCATTGAAAAATATAAATCTCAAAGAATTTCTGATGTTTAAATTAATATACCGATCTTGTTATAATATCTATAATGAATATTCTACAACAGAATATTGAATTCAATAAATTTCTCTTCGATTTTATTAATCAACTTAATTCTGAATATGTGAACGGAGCAATTATACTTGTTGAAGGGAAAAAAGATACTACTGCATTAGTTTCTCTTGGTTTTATAGGAAAAACAATCGAGTATTGTAACAACAATAACCTGTCAAAAATCGAACTAAAAACACAAGTATACGATAAAATCATCATTTTATTTGATTATGATGCCGAAGGTAGAAGACTTACACGAAAAGTTCTTCTCAGGTTAAATAAAACATCTGTTATTGAATTAAAATATAGGCGTAACCTCTCCTTTATGTCGAATAATTGTATCAAAAGAATTGAAGAACTTTCTAATTTTAGTCCTTATATCGTTTTAACAGAAAATTTTATATAATTACGTACTAAATAATACACAATCTTTTGGTGTTTGTGTAGTGAAGTTTTGTCCTGAATGTAGTTCGAAGATGAGGCCTAAGAAAATAGTAAACGAATCTAGTTCAAAAACTCGCCCAAAACCTGTTATTATCTGTTCTTCATGTGGATATCAAGAGAAATCAAAACTTGTCACGGTTAAAGAAATAGAATTTGAAGATTCTAAGAACATCAAAGTCGTTGACAGTAAAACGCGAAAGCTCCAATCTATGCCCACTACAAAAGCAACTTGTTCCAAATGCGGTCATGATTCTGCATATTTCTGGGAAAAACAGACAAGTAGTCTTGAAGAAGCCTCTACTCAATTCTTCAGATGTGCAAAATGCGAACATACTTGGCGCGCAAGTTGATTCCGGACTAGATGTCCTAATTAGCAACAAAGTTAACAAATACTATTCAAATACTGAATTTTGACTCAAGCTTTAAATAAATTTAAACAGCCATATTGCGTGTATTCTAATATGGTTTCATCTGAGTTTGGAATTATTCTGGCAATGGCTCTAGCAGGAGTTATGTTCTCACTACCTACTTTGATCATTCCTTATTTCTTTGCTCCCAAAAAACGCAATCCTATCAAATTACAGACATTTGAATCAGGGCAACCGCCTACAGGAGAATCTCGTATCCATTTGATTATGCAGTATTATTCTTATTTGATTATGTTTGTTATATTTGACGTCACTGTAATGTTCTTATTTGCATGGGGACTGTCATTTACAACCTTGGGTATTCAAAGTCTTGTTAGTCTGTTACCATTTCTTGCCGTCATACTTTGTCCAATGATTTATGCTTTACATTTAGCAGGAAGACGAGAAAATTGGTAAACGATCCAACTCTAAATCTACTTGTTGGTAAAGTAAGCGACATACTTGATACCACTATAGAAAAAAATGTACGGGAACCTATTAGATTTCTTGTTAATTGGGGTAGATTATACTCTTTATGGCCTGTTCATTTGGAAACAGCTTGCTGCAGTATTGAATTTGGTGCAGCATCAGGACCAAGACACGATATTGAACGATTTGGAATGTTAGAAGCCTTCGGTTCACTAAGACAATGCGACGTCTTAGTTGTTCAAGGCACAGTAACTCGAAAAATGGCACCTAGGATGAAATGGGTTTATGAACAAATGCCAGAACCTAAATGGGTAATTGCAATGGGAGCCTGTGCAATCTCTGGTGGTTTGTACATGGACTCGTATAATGTCCTCCAAGGAGTTGATAAAATTGTACCTGTGGATGTTTACGTTCCAGGTTGTCCTCCTAGACCAGAAACACTTATTCAAGGAATCATTGAACTGCAAAACAAAATAAGGAAATCCAAGGTGTAATATACATACTCGATGTCTGCTAAATTCGTTACTGAAAATCAGCTTGCAAAAAGCTTAAAAGATCAATTTAAAAATAAAATTAAAGAAGAATACATTGAATCTAACCGAATAAAGATTTCTACTGGTCCAGAGAATCTAAAAAACCTAGCAATTGCAGTCAAGGAATTGGGTTTCGAACAAGTAATGTCTCAGGGTGGAACCGACTATCCAGAAAACAACGTCTATCGTATAGAATATCACATTATCTGCGTATCCAAGAAAAAACTTCGGAGTATTATTTTTTCTATAATGACTGAGATTCCAAAGGATAAACCTGAAATCGAAACTTTAATTGACGTATTACCTAGTGCAGAATTTCATGAACAAGAGACTTTCGAAAATTTCGGAATAACATTTATTGGCCATCCTAGAATGGAGAAATTACTTCTTCCGGAAGATTGGGATGATATACCTCCATTAAGGAAAGACTATATTTTACCTGGAAGAGGATGATATGCAAAACGCAGGAATGAATATTGAAGATAAAGGCGGAGACCAATTAGTTCTTCATGTTGGACCGCAACATCCAGGTTCTGGACACTTTCGTCTAATTATTACCGTTGATGGAGATTACATAGTAGGAGCTAAACCTGATCCAGGGTATGTGCATAGGGGCGCAGAAAAAATGGCGGAATACCGAGATTATATTCAAAATATTCCACATCTTGAACGACCCGTTATAATAGACGCAACAGGAGTAACTCTCCCATACGTTCTTACTGCTGAAAGAATCATCGACGTAGAAGCTCCTGAACGTGCTCAGTACATTCGTATGATAATGGCTGAATTGAATCGTATTATCTCCCACCTATATTGGCTTGGAATATACGGCATATTCCTTGGGCACTCTACTATGTTTATGTGGCCTATGGGAGACAGAGAGCTGTTTATTGACCTTGCAGAATCTATTGGCGGAACCCGTGTAACTTTCTCATATGTTGTTCCTGGCGGAGTACGAAACGACATACCTACTAATCTTAAAGAAAGAGCATTAAAGACATTTGATTATTTCGAAAAACGTATCGAAGAATACAAAAAAATATTCTTCAATAATCCCATAATGACAGCAAGAACTGAATCTATTGGAACAATGAGTCAAGCAGATGCAATTAAACTTGGCATAACCGGTTCCAATCTTCGTGCTACCGGAATAGATTCTGATACTCGCAAAGACGAACCATATTGTCTATATGATAGAGTTGATTTTGAAATACCAACACGTAAAGAAGGAGATTCATATGCAAGATGTATTGTCCGATTAGAAGAACTCCAACAAAGTATGAACATTATAAAACAAGTCCTTGATCTCATCGAACCTGGCCCAATCAAACAAGTCATTGGAGGGGTTATGCGTGGCGAACCAGGTGAGGCATTTGTCCGTACAGAAGCTGCAAGAGGAACAATGTTTTATCATATTGTTAGTGATGGAGAAAAACAACCGTACAGAGTAAAAATTAGTGTCCCTTCATTTCGAAATCTGATTGGTATGACTCATTTATTGGTTGGCTCAAAATTGGCAGACATGCCTGCTATTTATTGGAGTCTTGATTACTGGCCAGTAGAAGCCGATAGGTGAAATAGTTGGAAACATTTGAAGAGTTTGTTAAACGAATACTTACAATATTATTCTGGCTCATCATTATCTCGCCTCTCATAATTTTTCCTATATTGTTCGTTGTTGTTGGCTTGTTAGGTATTGATGTAACTATAGTCAATGAAATCCTGACTGCTGCAATAGACCCTTTGAAAGCTATCAAACTAGCTGAAAGATATGGACTAGGATTTTCTTCTACATTCTTTAAAATAGCTGCTTTTCCTGGATTTACATTTGCGGCTCTTGTTGCAACACTTACAATTCTTTACGAGCGTAAATTAATGGCTAAAGTACAACTTCGTGTTGGCCCATTGTACGCTGGACGATTTGAAGGAATTTTACAACCTATCGCCGACTTGTTCAAATTACTTGGTAAAGAACTAGTTGTTCCTGAAAAAGCAGATAAAATGTTTTTCTGGGCTGCTCCAATTCTTAGCATAGGGCTTGCAGCATCACTACTTGCAGTAATTCCTTTATCCCCAACAATCTACATTGCACGTTCTGAGTTTAGTCTACTGATTCCTTTTGCTATTCTCGGATTCAGTCCTCTGGTTGTTCTGATTGCGGCATGGGCTAGCAGTAATAAATTTGCATTTATTGGCGGGTTAAGAGCACTGCATCAACTTGCAGCTTATGAAATTCCTATGCTTCTCTCAATCTTAGGAATTGTAATTCTTACTGGCTCTTTCGATTTAATGAAAATTGTAGAGGCGCAAAAAGATATGTGGTTTATATTTCCACAATTTCTTGCAGCTATTATATTTTATATCACCATTCTCTCTGAATTAGAAAGAATTCCTTTTGACTTGCCTGAAGCCGAGACTGAAATAGTTTCTGGATGGTTGACTGAATACACGGGAATGCACTTTGGCTTATTACAACTTGGCGTATACATGAAGTTCTATGCGCTTGCCTTACTCTTTACACTACTATTCTTAGGAGGATGGAATGGACCTGCTTTTCTCCCCCCCATAGTCTGGCTACTAGGCAAATTGTTTTTCGTAATTACTATAATAATATTTCCGCGCGCGGTTCTTCCTCGTTTACGTATGGATCAATTAATTAGAATTGGATGGGCTTGGCTAATCGCATTATCATTTATTAATATCTTTATTGCAGTAATTGAATCATCACTTGGTGTAATCTAATGAACTACAAACTTATTTCCGGAATATTGGGGGCATTCGCTGTAGGATTTCGAAACCTATTCAAAAGACGTATGACTTTGAGATATCCTGAACAGCGCTTAGATATCGAATCAGGTTATACATTTGATGCAAAATCTAATACTGGCAGCGCTGGATTCAAAGGAAGACACATCCTATATACTGACAAATGTACTGGCTGTTCTCTTTGCGCCATCGCCTGTGAAAATATCGCTGATTGTATTGATATGGTACAAGTTGAGGGTAATTGGCCTACAAATCCCAAAAATATTATGCCGCAAATAGACTATGGCAGATGCGTTTTCTGTGGATTCTGTGTTGACGCATGTCCTTTTGATTGCTTGTTTATGACTCCTGAATATGAACTATCTGTGACAGATAAAAGAAAATTAGTTCATACTCCGTTCCAACTCGCTGTATTTCCTGAAAAGAAAGGAAATGTAAAATTAATTTCTGATGATGGAGTAGCTTATCATGACTGATGTAGTTTTTCTTGTTGTATCATTGCTTACTGTTTTCTTCGCTATCTTAGCTCTTGAATCTCGTGAATTAGTTTATGGCGCAGTAGCTTTATCACTTTCTTTTTTAGGTGTAGCAGGACTCTTCATTCTTCTTGATTCTCTTTACATTGCTATATTCCAAGTTCTAGTTTATGTCGGTTCAATTGCAATTCTAATAGTTTTCGTTATCATGCTTGTCCGCAGAGAAAAATGGGCAAATGTAACAGGCGGCAACGAAAGAATTCTTGGCATCATTGCAGCAGTTTTATTATTCTCTACAATGACTTATTTCTCTCTCTCATCTGGCTTAACTAGTCAATATCCTAATCCAACAGCAATCCCTAACTTTTATGAAATTGGTTCACAATTAATCAACGACTATTGGCTAATCCTTCAGTTGACTGGTTTAGCTCTAGCTGTTTCTATTATCGGCGCACTTACCATGGCAAAATTTGAAAATCGGTGAACCTGTTGGAGCCTCTTATCAATTACTTTATTTTATCATCAGCATTATTGTGTGTAGGTATCTATGGTTTAATTGCAAAACGAAATGCAATACGCTTACTATTCTCAGTTGAAATCATTATTAATGCAGCTATTATCAATTTTGTTGCCTTTGCAAGATATCATGACACTCCATTGATCACCGGCCAAACCTTCTCGTTGTTTGCTATTGCACTAGCTGCTACTGAAGCAGCAGTTGGCCTAGCTATTATTGTTCAGGCTTTTAGGCTCAATAACGACATTGATGTCCTAGAATTGAAGAGATTACGAGGCTGATCTGAGTTTGTTATTACTCCAAGCTGTTTTCTTACCAATAATTCTCGCTCCAGTAGTTTATCTGGTTGGTTTGCGTATGGGCAAGAATGTTGGATGGCTTGCATTCCTGATTATGCTCTATAGTACTGGTCTAGTGCTATATTCTGGAATGTCCAATAATGGCTCATTATTCACTAATACAAGACTGGAAACCTATTCTTGGAACCCTATTGGTAATTTTGGACTTTATCTTGACGGACTAAGTTTTCCATTTGCCGCAATCATACTTATCTTATCAACTACTTTGGCAGTTTACTCTATGCCATACATGGAACATAGAGTAAAAGAAGAATTCCGTGAAACTAATAAGAAATTCTCTGCAGATGCCTTCAACCGAAAGATGGCTTTATACTATAGTCTCTATGTCATCTATGCCGCCGGTATGTTGGGTACGGTACTTGCAACTAATTTAATTCAATTCTATATCTTCTTCGAACTAATGTTGATTCCATCATTCTTTTTAATCTCTGAATTCGGTTACGGCGAAAGAGCAAAAATCTCTATGATGTATTTCTTATGGACACATGTAGGTGCAGTTTCTTTACTTGCTGGAATATTGACTGTAGGATATTATGGCGGCAGCTTCAACTTTGTCGAAATAGCTGAAAGCGGATTACCTAGTTCGATTAGAGTATGGGTTGCAATTGCCATTAGTTTCGGATTACTTATGAAACTAGCAGCTGCAGGTCTTCATGTTTGGTTGCCATATGCACATGCTGAATCCCCGACTCCAATTAGTGCATTACTTTCTCCTGCCATGATTGGCATTGGCGCTTATGCCTTTCTTAGAATATTTGTATTCATTCTTCCATCAGTCTATCAAAGTATTGTTGTAGTCATTACTCTCTGGGGATTACTAACTATGATTTACGGAGGAATTATGGCTTATGCGCAAGACGATATTAAACGACTACTTGCTTATTCAAGCGTCAGTCAAATGGGCTATATCATCTTTGGTATGGGATCTCTTTACTATCTTGGTGTAACTGGATCAGTTTTCCATTATGTAAGTCATGGTACTGGAAAAGCTCTGCTGTTTATGGCAGCAGGTTCTATAATTATGCAAACAGGAGGTGTCAGAAGTATTCGAAAATTAGGAGGCCTTGGCAGTAAACTTCCTATAACAGGTATTGCTGCAATGATTGGTTTTCTCGCTATCGTTGGAGTTCCACCTACCAATGGCTTTCAATCTGAATGGATGATATTTGCTGGTGCATTTGGCGGTGCTTTGGAAAGCGGTTCTACATCTAAGTTAATTATTGCTGCTCTGGCATTAGCTGTAACTCCGATAACTGCAGGCTATGCTTTACTTACTATGCGTAAAGTCTTCTTTGGAAAACTCCCAAAAGATTTTGAAAATATAAAAGATCCTTCTTTGTTAATGACCATTCCATTACTATTTCTTTGTGCTTTAACTCTTCTACTTGGTATATTCCCTTCAGTTATCACTGATGGTCTTATTCCATTGCTTCAATCTGCTTTCGGAGGAATGAAATAGTGTCCGCAGAAATTAATCTTCTTATTCCTTGGTTAGTGTTTGCCGTTCCAATTCTTGGAGCATTATTAATGCCGGTAGTTGCCCGTGCTGGTAACAAAATCCGAGATTATTATGCGATATCTCTGACACTAGTTTCTGCTATTCTTTGTGCATTGATGCTGCCTCTTGCAATTGCAGGAGAAACCTTCCATCACCAAGTTATGTGGATTGCTGCATTGGATATTACCGCCGGTGTCCTAGCTGACCCATTAAGTATACTAATGTCAAACATAGTTGGCTGGCTATCATTCTCAATTATGATTTACAGTCTTGGTTACATGAAGGGAGAAGAAAACATGACCAGATATTGGTTCCTGATGGTATTCTTTATCGGAAGCATGCAACTCATTATCTTTTCCGATAATTTCCTTCAATTATTCTTTGGATGGGAAGGAGTCGGTTTATGTTCTTATGGCCTGATCAGTTTCTGGAACAAAGACCTCAAGAAAGATTACGTCGGAACTGTCGGAAAAAAAGCCTGGGGAATACCTCTTGCATTTTCACCTACGCACGCCGGTAGCAAAGCTTTTCTTATGACAAGAGTTGGTGATGTGTCATTTCTTATTGGCATTCTTACTCTGTTCTTCTTCTCTGGAACTTTTGATTTTGTTAAATTATCGGAAAACCATAGTTGGGCTGTAGATCTTGCACAATCAGGATTATTGATTCCTGTTGCTGTATTCATCTTCGGTGGAGCTATAGGAAAGTCTGCACAGTTTCCATTGCACGAGTGGTTACCTGATGCTATGGCAGGTCCAACTTCTGTATCTGCTTTAATTCACGCAGCAACAATGGTCAAAGCTGGCGTTTTTCTAATTGCACGTATTGGTCCTATTTTTATTACTGCTGTAGAAAATGTTGCTACCATAATGCCATTCTTTGAATTTGTTGCTTGGATTGGAGCAATTACTGCATTCTTGGCGGCATCTCAAGCTATGGTGGCTAAGGAACTAAAGAAAGTTCTTGCATATTCTACTGTCTCTCAGATTGGATATATGATGCTGGCCTTTGGAGTTGCAGGGATGACTTCTAATTTTATTGCAGGTTATGTTGCAGGATTCTTCCATCTCGCTAGTCATGCAGTATTCAAGGCTGGATTATTCATGGCAGCTGGTGCAATAATCCACGCAACCCATACCAAGTATATGACTGACATGGGAGGTCTGCGTACTAAAATGCCTATAACTTTTGTTGCAATGACGATAGCTGCCGCTTCACTGGCTGGTATTCCTCTTCTTAGCGGTTTCTGGAGCAAAGATGCAATATTAGCTTCTATTCTTGGTGTAGAAAGTTCCATGACTCTCATCTCTCTTTATGCTATAGCAAGCATCACTGCGGTCATGACTGCGTTTTATAGCTTTAGAATGATTGGCATGATCTTCTTTGGAAAACCAAGTAAATATATTAAAAAACTGGAATCTAGCGGTAAACATATTCGTGAAGCTCCTATCTTAATGTACGCTCCTTATGTAGTTCTTGCAATAATTACTGTTGCCATTGGTCTAACTGGACCTACTGTTGAAGTATTCCTTGAAGGTTCCTTGGCACGTCATCTTGAACACGCAGTTAATATGGAAATTCACGAACACGTATTTTCTCTTAACCGTATCGCTGTATCGACTTCTATTATTGCTGTGTTGATTGGAGGTGGATTCAGTTATTTGTTCTACATCAGTAACCGAATGTCTCCTAACCAAGTAATTACTAGCATTCCACTTTTATCTAAGCTGCACAGCTTTTTTGAAAATCGCTGGTACATTAATTCACTTTATTACATTGTTTTCATTAATGGCTCCTTGAGATTGTCAAAATTCACAGATAAATATATAGAAACCGGAATTCTGTCCAAACTTAATACTGCCGTGCCTGATTATTCAATCACCTCTTCACAAATTGGAGGTAAATTTGACAAATATGTAGTTGATGGCAGCGCTACGCGTATTGCTAATCTTAATCTCTTTCTTTCCCGTAATATCAGAAAACTTCAAACAGGTATTGCTGAACAATATGTCTTCGTCTTTACAATGGGAATTATCGCATTGATAATATTACTTGGGTGATTATGTTGGTAGATGTTAGTTTTCCACTTATTTCCATTTTAATTGCATTGCCTATTCTAGCTGGCCTAGCAATTCCACTATTGTTTAAGAACTCTCAGAAATATATTATTCATTATTCTATTCTTATTGCATTAACTGAATTAATCATCACTTTCTATTCATACGGCCTAATTCTCTCAAACGGCAGTGGAGGAGAATATAATTTTGTCGAGGGCCCTGTTGAAATCTTAGGCAATTTCGGCATAGATTATCTCGCTGGTATGGATGGACTTAGCGGACCTCTTGTTTTAATCACTTCAATTTTAACTCTGTTAGTTATATTCGGTTCACGTGACTTGATTGAAGATCGCAAAGTCCTTTATTTTTCTATGATATTCCTCTTTCAAGGATCGATAATGGGTGTTTTCACTCAATTGAATATGATATTATTCTATGTTTTCTGGGACATTGTTCTCATTCCGATGTTTCTATTTATCGGAATATGGGGAGGCCCACGCAGACGTTATGCTGCCATGAAATTCTTCTTGTTTACATTTGTAGGTAGTGTTTTCATGCTTCTTGCGTTTATTCTTATTTACTTTAATGTTTCACCGCATTCATTTAACATTCCCGAAGTAGCTGGAAAAATTCCATTAAGCTTGCAAATTATTTCTTCAGTACTTTTCTTCATTGGATTTGGCGTTAAACTTCCTGTAGTTCCATTTCACAGTTGGCTTCCCGACGCGCATGTAGAAGCTCCTGCACCAATCAGTGTATTTCTTGCAGGCTTGTTATTGAAAATGGGAGGGTATGGATTTCTACGTTTTAACATAGGTTTACTTCCCGAAGCATCGGCTCAATATGCTTGGATCTTTATACTTATTGGCATAATCACTATGTTCTACGGCGCAATAGTTGCTATTGTTCAAATTGATATCAAAAAAATGATTGCATTGACTAGTGTCAGTCACATGGGATTTGTGTTGGTGGGTGCATTCACTGGAACTGTTTTCGGAATTTCTGGTTCAATATTCCAGATGTTTACTCATGCTGCAGCCGTTGGAATCATGTTCATGCTATCTGGATATCTACACAAAGCTACCGGAACAAGAAATATCACAGTTATTAAAGGACTAAAATTCTCGAGTCCTAGATTAGCTACCTTGTTAATATTGGGTTCTATGGCTGCTATGTGTATCCCGATCTTTAGTAGTTTCATAAGCGAATACATGGTAATTCTTGGCGCAATTCAAATTAATGCAATCTATGCATTGATTGTTGCTGTACCTGCTATTACTGTTGGATATTTTCTATGGATGATAAGAAGGGTAGTAATGTCAGATCCAAAACCAAATGTTAAAAAGTGGGATCTAAGTAATGTCTCTACCGTATCTTTAGTACTGTATCTTGTTCCATTGGTTCTTACTCTAATTGCACCATGGTTAATTCTAGACGTCGTCAATCCACTCTCTACTGTTTATGCCGCTATAATGTCTGGAGGCGCAGCCTAAATTGGATACTCCTCTAGTAGTTCTTGTCGTATTAGCTTCCGTTGCAGTTACCTCACCACTGTACGAAATGATATTTGGTAAAAAATCTCTAAAATACGTACAATATATTACCACTCTTTCATTGTTAGTTTCTCTGATTCTACTGATTAGTTCCACTCTATCTCTAACACCTCAAGAATCTACTGTTCCTCATCTGCTTCGTAATGACACTCTGGGTTCATTCTTCAGTCTTATGGTTATATTGGTAACATTGTTTGTTTCTATAACCTCCTTTGATTATATGAAAGGTAATTCCAATGAGCGTATCTACTATTCGCTGTTATTATTTACAGCAATTGGAATGACTATGCTCTGCTTTGCAGTCGATCTTCTTGTTATGTTTGTTGCATGGGAACTGATGAGTCTCCCAACATTCATCTTGGCAGGATTTAATAAACAAGACAAACTCTCAAATGAGGCTGCTGTTAAATTCTTTATCCTTGGCGCATTATCGTCTGGAATTCTTCTCTATGGAATCTCAATCATGTTCGGAATAACAGGTTCAACTAACCTCGACATAATCTCACAATCTCTTACTTCTCTCTCTCCTGATATGCTTCCGTTTGTCGTATTTTCTACTATCTCGATGCTTGCAGGTCTCGGACTTAAATTATCAATTGTTCCATTCCATATGTGGATTCCAGATACCTATGAGGGTTCACCTACAACTGTTAGTGCATTATTATCTGCCGCTACAAAGAAAGCTGGTTTTGCCGCGGCAATAAGAATATTTGCAGTTATATTCCCATTATTCTATTTTGATCTATCGCTTGCACTGTCTATCGTTGCTTTGGTAACAATGACTCTTGGCAATCTTGCTGCACTTACTCAAAAATCAATCACAAGAATGCTGGCATATTCAAGCATTGCACAAGCTGGATATCTTCTTATAGGTATAGTAGTGTTGCCGTATACCGATCTAGGACTGACTGGTTTATTATATCATTCTTTCAACCATGCAATTTTACAAGCTTCAGCTTTCTTAGCTGTTGCATTAGTTAGATTGAAAACTTCAAGTAGTTCTTTGGATAGTTATAACGGCCTTTCTAAAGTTATGCCTATAACTGCTTTCTGTTTAGCATTATCATTGTTGGGACTTGCAGGAATTCCGCCACTGAATGGATTCTGGAGTAAATTGATATTATTTTCTGCTGCCGTTGACGGCGGATATGCCTGGTTAGCTCTGGCAGGATTAGTTAACAGTGCAATATCAGTTGCATATTATTTACTAGTTATAAAACGAATGTATATGGACGAAACATCAATAAAAGCCATAAAAGAACCCTTCATATTCATTTCAATTCTTGTATTTGCTTCTGCTATAATAGTAGTAACAGGTTTACTTCCAAATGTACTATATGATATTACCGAAGATATCGCGATCTCTTTCTTGACTAATAATCCCGTCTAATTGTAAAATCTGCTAAATCGTGAAGAAATTCCTTTTGTTCAGAATCTCTAATCACGTCTAATGAATTCTTTGCATTTTCTGCATATACATTTGCCATTTCCTTTAATTTCATCAGAGTCACATATTCATTCTCTTCATCATCATCGCTAATTTTCATCTCATTTGAGAACTTTTTGTCCGTTTCCCAATCTAAAATATCATCATGAATTTGATATGCAATACCAAGATTTACACCAAAACCAGCTAAACCATCTATTTCTTCTTCATTTCCACCCCCAATAATTGCACCTAATTTTGACGATGTCTGGAATAACACTGCAGTTTTCTCGCTAATCACTGTTAAATATTCTACCCATGGAACTTTTCTTGCATTCATGTTTAATTCTCTTTGTTCACCTTCGCACATCTTAATTGCTGCTAACGATAATTCTTTCGCCACTCGTGGATCATTGTATCTAGACACAATTTCTAAAATAATACCAAATACAAAATCAGCACTTAAAATTGATGTATTATTTCCATATCGCTTATGGAATGAATCTCTGTCACGCCTCTTTATTTGTTCATCAATTATGTCATCATGTATTATTGATTCTGTATGTAAAAGCTCAACTGCCACCGAAGCCAAATCTGTTTTAGTGGAAGGTACACCTACAGCTTCAGCCGATAACATCAAAATCAGAGGTCTAATTCTTTTTCCTCCATGTGTTGCATACAATAAAGGTTCATGAAAACTTGACCATAAATGACTGTCAAATACTTTGATAAGAGCTTTGTCAAACCTCATTATGTATGCTTCAGATCTAGTTTCTAATTCTATAATTAATTCTTCTTTATTCAATAACACATCATCCTTCTTATTATTTATAATTCTTGAACTACAATTTTAAAAGTTGACACTATCTATTAACACTATGTTGATTTTATACCCCGCCTCTGACTGAAATAGATCATCGTTTTGGCATAAAGCCAGTACTTACAACTCCTCTTAAATCGGGGCTATTTGTGATCTGTCACATCGCTGGGTGGCCAAAAAATCATCAAAGTGCATATCACACAACTTCATAATCGGCCGTCACAATGTATTTATAACCACAACTATCCAATGTTCTACTAATTTATCTATTTTTAAAGAATTAAATAAGAATCATGCCCTTTTTTATTTATTATGTTGAGTGGAAATAATAGAATCGCCGCTATTGTCGGTGTGGTTATTTTAGTTGGAGCTGGATTCTTATTATTTAATAATAACTCTGACCCATCAGATAGTATGAGTGCTAGTCCTGATTCAATAGCAGTTATAGAAACTACTTATGGCACTATAGAGATTAAGCTATTTCCTGATGTTGCCCCTGGACATGTTGATAATTTTATACGATTAGCTAATGAAGGATATTACGACGGAACCACTTTTCATCGAGTTATCCCTGGATTTATGATACAAGGAGGCGATCCCAATTCTAAAGATGACGATCGAAGTAATGATGGTCAAGGAGGACATTCTGCAAATGGACCAAATACCTCTGTTAATGCTGAATTTAGCCAAGACCTGACACATAAACGAGGTATATTATCAATGGCCCGATCACAGAACCCTAATTCTGCAGGCTCACAATTCTTTATTGTTGTTGCAGATTCTAATTTCTTAGATAAACAGTATTCTATATTTGGCGAAGTAATCAAAGGTATGGACGTTGCCGATAAAATTGTAAATGTCAAAAGAGATTCTAATGATAATCCTCTCGATAAAGTTACAATGAAAGTTACAATCCGATCCTAGAAATTTATCTCTTCATTAATTCATCTAAATCTATATCAAACAATGATATTGGCGTTCGTAATGCAAAATTCTCTAAAACCTGTGGATTAATTTCTCCCACTATTCCGATTTTTATTCCCTTCTCATTAATTATTTCAGCCCCTCGTCCTTTTACAAATAACTCACTTTCATCAGCTCTTGTCGACAGATTCATGTCAAGTAACTGTTTACCAAATGCATTTAGATATGAACTTGCTTCTGTAAAATTCACTGTTGCATGTGCTAACCCTACCGTAAGATGATAATGTTCCTGTATTTCATTATCGGTTTTGTTAAACACTTTCGAAATCTCAAAGATTCTTTGAGGATATTTCTTATGTATATTTTTTGAAAATGTTTTGAGAATAGATGGCACATTGGAATCTTTTAGTACTTCATGTTCAATACTTTTTGTATCAACAACTTTTAACAAATTATTTGTACTCATTTTAGATTTTTTTAGCATATCTTCACTGATTAGACCAATTGTCATTATCTCAATTAATCCCAATCCTGTAAGAACATCTCTTGCTTTATCCAAGAATTGTTGATTTCTATCAAATCCACCAGTCATATCCGAACCTGGAAGTGTTGGTTTTAGGTTGTGTATACCGTAGCCTAGTACAATTTCTTCAATTACATCTACTGGATGAATCAAATCAAATCTGAAAGGCTCTGTTTTTACTATTACCTTATTATTTTCTATATTTGCTGAAATCCTACATCGACGTAAATATACAATAATTTCCTTTTCTGATAATTCCAATCCCAGAAGCGATCTTACATACTCTAATTCAACTTCTATTACCTCTTCTTTGATTTGCGGTGTCTTAATCTTGGAGTTATCCGAATTAATCTCTACTGTATGAACCTTTCCACCTGCATCATTTAGAGTTGTAAAAATTACCGATAATGCATTACACACTGAATCTAAATCAGTTCCCGTTACATCTATAAACAAATTAGTTGTTTTCGAATCTAATCGAGTTAAATCTCCATTAATTATTGGAGGAAAAGACAAAACTTGTTTGTTTGCATCCCTAATAATAGGATATAGATTATTCCCTGCAAGTATACTTGCATATTGATTTCCTATTTCTGAATCCAATATTTCTTTTATAGTCATATCTGAATCCTTGTTTAAAGGAATAAATGAAAATGAATCATCTACTGTGATGTATTCCAAAGGTGATTCTATGACATCCAAATTATGAATTCCTATTGCAACTTTCTTCCTTTTTCTTCCAATACCATTGTGCAGATCCTCCTGCATTGTAATGATCTGCCTTATTGTTTCATCCTCTAATTTGATATTTTTTATTACTGCTGCAACAATATACGGTCTAACATTTTTAGTTGATTTATCAATATTAATCACTAAATCACTTTCATATACATCATATTTTGAACATTGAGTCTCAAAATCTAAAAAACTATTCAAAGATCTTGCTAGTCCATAATCAGTAGAATAATCTGGACGATTCGGATTATATTCTATCTTTATGTATTCCTCAGTTTGTTCTTCAATATCCAAACCTAGGTACGGGATCTTATCAATTAATTCATCCTTCGATATCTCACCTTTCAACATCGAAAATATTCTATCATAATAAACTGTGATTACGGGTATAATGGAACCCCCCTTAACCAATCAAGATCATTTTCATAAAGCTTTCTAACATCATCTATTCCATATCTTAACATGACAAGTCGTTCTAATCCACTTCCCCATGCAAGAACTGGATTGTCTACACCGAGCGGCTTAGTAACTTCAGGTCTAAATATTCCCATGCCTCCCAATTCTATCCACTTACCTAGACCTTCATGATATACCATTGACTGTAGCGACGGTTCAGTATAAGGGAAAAACGAAGGCCAAAACTTTATCTTATCAAATCCTAATTTCTTATAGAATTTTGTCAATAATCCCATTAAATCTCTAAGTGTTACATCCTTGCCTACTACAATTCCTTCAATCTGATGAAATTCAACCAAGTTCTTGAAAGTAACTTTCTCATTACGGAATACTCTTCCAACCGAAAATACCCTCGCCTCATCTGGTTTGTTGTCTGCTAAGTTTCTTACTGATACACACGTTGTATGCGTTCTCATGACCATTCTTCGTGCTTGTTCTATGTTCCATTGGTACCCCCAACCTTTTGAGCCCGTATTTGCACCATTTTTATGTACACCTTCTACATTCCTCAATATTTGTTTGTCTACATTAAGAGGCGACTTCTCATTTGCAATGTAAAAAGTATCTTGAATCTCTCTTGCAGGATGATCTTGAGGCGTAAACAAAGCATCAAAATTCCAAAACGAAGATTGAACAATCGATCCTTCTACTTCTTGAAAACCTAACGATACAAAAATCTCTCTTACTTCATCTATGAATATTCTTACCGGATGTTTCTTTCCAGGATATATTGTTGGAGCTGGCGATTCTACATTTAATGGTCTTAAAGTATTGTTTCTCCATTCTCCTGATTCTAACATCTTCGGCGTTAGCACATCGATGTAATTATCATCTCTAATATTCTTTGCAACCTCTAAACCATCTTTTGTAATCTTTATACGTGTCTTCTTTACTATTTCATATGAAATATAATCAGGTCTTTTTACTAGCGAACGTAGTATTTCCTGTTCTTCCGAGGTGAAATTCGAAAGTTCTGTAGGCCTGGAAATTTTATTTAATACCTCTTCCACTCTTGATACTGCGCTATTACCTTCCTTTCGTATCATGACTCTGTCATCTTTCTTGAAAATCTTGATCCATTTCTCTGATCTTGCATATCCCAATGCCGCTGATAATTCATCTTGATCCAAGTCTATCTTTTTTGGTAATTCCGATAATTCAATATCTTCTCCAGTTTTTAACTTATCTACAAGTCTTTTTTCAGGTAATCCTTTCTGCTTTGCACTTTCCCCCTCTCTACCAAGAGCGATTAATTTAATTTCATTTATTTTTACCTCAATCAGATTCTTCTCTTTCAACCATTCTACTGATCTTCTTATTTGGTCTAAAGTAAGCCCAGAATCACTAACTAAATCCTCAAGCTCAGCCTCGTTTCTACTAGACATCGCTTGCAATAATTTTCTTTCTAATATATGCAAGTTATTTGTGTTCATATCGGTCAATCTTAATCACTTAATCTCTCAAAATAAATTTATCGAAAGTTTTCTTTGCAGACTCTCTTTTTCTTTGATGTTCCTTCAAAAATATCTTGATCTTTTCTGCAGCTATTTGTTTTAATTCTCCTGATAATAGATTACCTGCTCTATAATCTCTCTCAATCTCTTCCATTTTCTTGTCATCCTCCTCTAAAACCATGTAAAGGTATTGGAATGCGCTATCTATATCTGGATTACCTCCATGTTTTCTATGCTCTTCTATTGTATCCCTACCTCCTGTAAATGCACTTTTTATTTTCTTCTCAGCTACTTCTGGTTCATCAGTTGTGAATATTGCAGTGTTTGGTTTTGACGTACTCATTTTTCCCCCCTTCTGCAATGCTGGCAAAAATTTCGAATGTATCTGAGCTGGCTTATAGTATCCAAGTTTTGGAGCAACCTCTCTAGCAATTCCTCTCCAATAGTCATCTTGATCTATTGCTGCTGGGATCAAACATGGAATATTCTTTCCTTTTAGTTCTGAAGGCAAAAAACAAGTCGCAGCTTGTAACGACGGGAAAAAAATCATTCCAATATTTGAACTGTTCTGGAAACCAAAGATACTTTTTGCTGTGGAAAATGTTACATGTTTTGCTATATCTGTTGAAATTTTATACATAGTTTTTATGTATTCAGTATTCTTGAAAATGAACGTTTTATCTGGATCAAAACCCAATGCTATTATGTCTAAAATATTTTCATAAGAGAAATCCGATACTTGTTTCCTTGTTAATGATCGGTCATGCATATATTTCTCGTCATCAGTAATCTGAAAATATAACTCTACACCAAATTTTTCTTGTAAATATTTGGTAAAAATCCAAGGTAGTAAATGCCCTAAATGCGTATCTCCTGAAGGCCCTCTTCCCGTGTATAAAAAGAATTTCTCGTCTTTTTCATATTTGTCAAGAATCCAGTTGAAATCTCTATGACTAAAAAATACCTTTCTTTTTAACATAAAATGCGGTTTTCCAGTATGCTTTTCTATCCTATTCATTAATGATTGGTCAATGTACGACGTTCCAAAATCCCTTACCAATCTATCGTAATCTACGTCTCCCTTTACTTCCCATGGAGTTACTGAATAATCTGCCAATTTTATACCTGCATATAATAAGTTATCTTTCGTTAATATGATTTTATCGTGTGAATAATGAAAAAGTTAATCTATGTGTAATTTTCATAATGTATTGCTGCCGGCCATAGCGACGGGGTTCCACCTGGTCCCATTCCGAACCCAGAAGTTAAGACCGTCGACGCCAATGTGTTACTGAGGTCCTAACGGTCTCGGGAAGCAATGGTGCCGGCACTTTATTTTATCTAATAATGCTTATTTTCTAGTGGTAACATAACTGTCTTAATTAAGTTGATTTTATGGATCTAATATTTATAATCGGAGCAGGAAACGCGCAAATAACAAGTAATCCAATTATTAATCTTGCAATTGTTTATCTCCCGTTAGCCCTTTTAATCTTATACGGACAAAAATTACAAACCTGGCTTATTACTAATGACTTATCCAAAACCGTTGGACGTCTAAAGGAAATGAAAGATAAGTCTAGACAAGAAACCATTGATCATATTACTGAAGGCCTAGATAACAAAGAAGAAACAATAAAACGCCTTGATTCATTTCTTGAATATTTTACCATCATGCCTGTTGATTTAGATCCCGCCGGTGTGGTAAATAAACTTGATCATATCATGACTAGCAGAGACATGCGAATGAAAAGTGAAATTAAACAATTGTTTCCTGATTTAGATGAACTTAAGGCGAACTCTGTAGAGAACGTTATTGAAATTGCCACATCATTTAACTTTGTGTACAAAATTGTTCGTCATTTCTATCTAGTTGGTAAAAAGACAAATAATTTTATTATTCTTGCGCAATTACAAATGATTATACCATTTCTTATGTTACAAGCTGACGCATTAACCCAAGCAATGACTACGTTCAAAAAGAATCAGCCTGTCGGCGATGCGATTGGACCTATGGTTGTTGGTAAATTAATGCTAGAGCATGAAAAACATGACATCGCTGTAGATACCGTTTATGCCGAATCTGATATCTCAGGACGTAAAGTAATTCTTGTTACTGCCAAAGGACCTGCTGGAACTGTAGGTCAGCCTGGTAATGCCGTTCAAGAGTTAATTCAGAAAGAAAATCCATCCCTTTTGATTATGATTGACGCTGCCCTAAGACTAGAAGGTGAAAAAACAGGCGAAGTTGCCGAAGGGATAGGAGCTGCAATAGGAGGAATTGGAGTAGATAAATTCAAAATTGAAGAGGCTGCTACAAATAATAATATCCCTGTTTACGCAATAGTTGTAAAACAGACTATTGTTGAAGCGATCTCTATTATGACCAAAGATATTGCAGAAAGTGTTGATTCTGTTCACGATATTATTCATAGAATTATTGACGAAAGAACCAAGCCTAACGATAAAGTAATAATTGTAGGCGTTGGTAATACCATAGGAGTAATTCAGTAGATGTCATTACCAATAATGGGTGCACCCGACAAGAAACGAAAAAAACTCACAGTCTATACAATCGAAGAATGTATTGACTGTAAAAAACCAACTAAAAGAGAATTTAAAGACGGAGATTTGGTTCATAAAATTCTTGCTAAATGCAAAGATTGCGACAATAACATTATGATTTCTTTAATATACGGCGAAGAAATAAAAAAGAACTAAGTCTTTGTTAGAATTACTGCTCCATTCTCTGTAGGCGTTATTGTATGTTCAAATTGTGCAACCGTTTGGTTATTTGCTTCTAATAAATCAGGATATACGCGCATGATTTTCTTTGCTACAAGTTTATTCAACATCGAATTCAATTCCTCTTTTTTATAATCATCCAGATACCATCTTGGTGAAAATGGCAGAGTGTTTCTGCTATCCCAAATCTTTTTTGTAAATTCATCTATTTTCTTATCGCCGGTTTTCTTTCTTTTTATCAACATGTAAATTGTTTTTGTTTTCCCATCTACAACATGTCCTGATCCATCTTTAACGGTAAGAAATGGTTCGATTGCATATACATTTCCTATTCTTAAACTTGAACCTACTGGAGTCCATACATTAGGTATAGAAACTCCTGCATGAACTTTGAATCTCTCAATCGAATGACCTGAAAGATTTGATATTGGTATGAATCCAAATTTATCTGCCGTATCAGAAATTACTTTTCCGATATTGGAAGAAGAAATCTTATCCTTTACAATCTTTATCGCATTGTTCAGTGCTGTTTCGGTTGCTAATGTTAATTCTTGATAATCTGGATCATAACAGATTGTTGTAGCTGTATCTGCTACATAGCCATCAATATGCGCTCCTAAATCTAATTTAATTACGGCATCGTCTCTTATTGTCTGGTCGTCAAATAATTCTCCACTATAGTGGGCAGTAACACTATTGATTGATACACCACATGGAAAACCCGGCTCTGCTCCCAACCTTCTTGTCATTGATTCTACTTCTTCACAAACTTGATTTACTGTCATTCCGACTAAATCTTTTTTCTTAAAATGTTCTCTAACAGTCGCCGCTATTTTTCCTGCTGTAACGAATCTTTCATCTATTTCCAGTTTATCCATTATTTGATTCTAAATTTATTTTCTTCAATATAAAATCTATTCATATTCTTAAGATACATCTAAATCCCAATTCATGTTGTATATATTATGATGAGTAAATACAAACGTGGCGCAGTCGGCGGGACATTTGATATTTTACATATAGGTCATAAACATCTATTAGAAACAACATTTAGAATTTCTGACGAAGTAATAATTGGAGTCAGTTCTGATAATTTTGTAAATAAATTAAATAAAACTGTCATTAATAACTACGAAAATCGAACAAAGAATATAGAGTATTTCATAAAATCCACATTTCCAAATATTCCATATAATATCTATAAACTAGACGATTACTTTGGACCGGCAAGTTTTCTAGACAATATAGATGTAATCGTTCTAACCCCTGAGAATTCCCATCGTTTAGACTCCTTAAACGACGAAAGAAAATCTCGGGGTTTAAGTATACTTAATGGAGAAATTATTGAACTTCTTAATGCAAAAGATGGCCTTCCTATCTCAACAACTCGTATTAAGAACGGAATAATTGATTCCAATGGCAATTCTTTAATTTAAAATAGGTACATTCGATATATATTATAACTTGAATATTAATTCAAGAAGTAGGGGGGGACGTAGCCTAGCTCGGTTATGGCGTCAGCACTTGTTGTGCCGCTAACGGCTCCAGAAGCTAATAGTATAATTTAGGTAAAAACTGACTTATTGGATGATGTACCTTTGGAGCAGCAGTGACCGGGAGATCGTGGGTTCAAATCCTGCCGTCCCCATTTCCTCCTCTTTCTTAACGGCATACGTATTTCGTAATTAGATTATGTTAAGCAGGAACTAAATTCTTAATTTCCTTTAAATTATCGTTTAATGTATTTTCATTAGACATTACTATGGCTGGTAGAAATCTCTTTGAGCTACTTTCTGTTAATGCCTGACCTCCGACTACTATGGGTTTGTCATAGTCTTTGGATATGTTCTTAACAAGATTTATACCACTTTGTACATTTGCAGGAAGTGTTATAGATACTAATACCATATCTGGTTCGATATTTGCTACGTATTTTATCACATCTTTGCTTGGAGTCGACGGGGATATATTATATACATTATAACCCTTGTTAGTTAATATCGATTCAAGCATATTACATACAATATTATGACGTTCACCAGAAGGATTACATATTAATAATTTAGATTTCTTCTTCTTCTTCATATCTTTTTTATTTATCTCACTAATTATCCCAAGTAATCTATTACTTACAACATGTTCTGTTCCTATCATTAATTCATCTCGCTTCCAAAGATCACCTACGTCATATAGAATGTGCTTCACTATTCTGTCATAAAATTCTAGTATTGAAAAATCATCACTGTATCCATCATATACAGTATCTAGGTTAACAGGCCCAGGACCTGCTAATTTTTTGAATAAATCTTTACGCACCTTTTCCACATATTTATTATAATTTTCACCTGATGCGTTCTGATCACTTGCAAAGAACTTAATTATATTCTTGTCATCTATGTAATCTTCTGGAATGTCCTCTAATGCGATCTTGTCAGTTCTTCCGAGATATTTTATCGTTTCCTGTTTTGATGCCTTTTTCTTTTTGTCCCAGACACTTTTTACTAGGTACGAATAATTCATTCCCTTTACTCGTTTATTTCTTATATAGACCATTGAGACAATAAATCACATTCTAATATATATAGTATTTAGCACTAGACCAAATTATTGGCACTATGTATCATTTTTTTTGTATAATTATAAATGATGACAAAATATTCATTGAATATTGACTTACATAGATTATTTGTTTATTGGATTCATCGCAGGAATTCTTCCTACTGTGGCTATGTCTATCTTCGAATATCCATTTTATAAAAAATGGGGACTCAAAGGAGTCTATGAACTTCATGAAAGTGAAATGATGTTTTGTAAATTGGCAAATCGAGAATTTCACAATAAAATCTCTTCATTCGGATTTCTTACTCACGTGATTAATGGTTCATTATTGTCAATTCCATTTGTTTTTTACATTAGTTACACAAATACTTTTCCAACTATTCTGCTTGGAATGCTTTATTCTGTTATAGTTTGGATTGTTACGTTATTACCCGTTCATAAATTGATTACTGGTGAATCTTTGAGCGAGAGTCCATTTGGCTACAAACCTGCTTTGATCAGTGTATCTGGCCATGCTATCTATGGTCTTATCTTGGTTCAATATTATGAATTAACTGTTAATTTCTATAAAGTATTTACTGTATGGAGTGGTTTTTGAAATGAATATTGATTTTATCTTAAATGGATTGATTGCAGGTTTTATCGCAACAGGTGCAATGTCCATTCTTCAAGTCCCAATGTATAAAAAATGGGGAATGATCTCTGTTCTCGAATGGCACGAAAACCAGGTTATTACATCTAAAATTATTAAAAATAATCCTGAAGAACTGTTAATTCCGAGCTTCTTTTTTCATCTTCTACACGGTGGGCTTGGAGGTATAGCTTTTGCTATTGCTGTAAGTATAATTAACTTTCAGGTGTCATATTTAATCTCTGGAATAGTTTTAGGATTTCTTTTTGCTCTAGTAGTTCTAGTTATCCATGAGCCAATTACAAAAGTCAAACCTCTTCAGCATCCATTAGGAAATCTTCCCATTATTGCAAGTTTCGTAAATCACGCAATTTATGGCGCTGCATTAGGATATTTTCTTATTATTTCATAACTGTGTTGTGTAAATCTCTTTATCATAAAATGTAAAGTGTGCTATTACTAGTAATAATGCAACTACACATAGACCTATTATGTTCAATATTGACGTGTTTACATCAGGAAAACTTCCTAAAATTGTCATTCCTTCACTAACTTGATATGGTCCAATTTTTGGTAAATATGAAATCAAATACATTGTGTCTGTTAACCAGAATAACGCTGCAGTCCAACCTACTATTCCTGCCAACAACGATCCTAGTCTAGCTCTCTTTCTTACGAAATAATAACCTATTCCAATTACTGTTAACCAGACCAATGTTACTATGCCTGTTAATGGTTGCATTGTCATCAATCTTTGATCTATGAGATAATGTAAGACCCCTGTAATTCCTAATATTATCAATAAATAAGAAAGGTAATTTTCTTTTTTTGTGAAGTCTTCTTTATCTTCCTCATACGAAGTTAACTTTAATGATTCATCTACTCCTTTTAGTGGGATTGGTATCAGGTCCATTATTGATTTCTCAGTCATTACTGATTGATTTTTTAATCCTTCCACTAATGGCCGCGCTAATGATGCTCTTATCGGCGTAACCAAATCTACCCAATATGAGGTGAATCTCAGGCTTAGAAATGGTATAATTATCATTATTATAGATTTATTATTGATTTTTCCATACTTTTTCATCATTTCTCTATATTCTAGTATGTCAGGTCCTCCAATATCGAATGTTCTCGCTTCAGTTTCTTTAACATTCAAACTTTCATAGAGATATAGTATCACATCGTCTATGTATATTGGCTGTAATTTTGTCAGAACCCATCTTGGACAGACCATTATTGGTAATCTTTCTACTAAATACCTCATCATTTCAAAGCCTCCACCCCCTTTACCTAGAATGACTGAAGCACGAAACACTGTGACCTTAGCTTTCGACGTTTTTAAAATCTCGCCTACTTCTTGTCTACTTGACATATGTTTGGACATTTCATTATCTGGGATGCTCGCTAATCCTCCTACATATATTATTCTCTTTACATTGCATTCTGTTGCCGCATCGGCAAAGTTCCTTGCAATCCTTTTATCCAGATCTGCAAATCTTTCCCAATCCTTTGATTTACCCTCCATTGAATGAATAAGGTAATACGCCACATCAATTCCTTCTAGAGCCTTCAGTACTTGTTTATAGTCTTGTGCATCAGCTTTTATTTTCTCTAGATTATTATGTTCTAGATTATCTAAACTCTTTAAATTCCTTGACATTACTCGAACGGATATTTTTTTGTCTAATAGAAATCGAACAAGTTTCTTACCAATAAAACCACTTGCTCCCGTAATCAGTATTTTCATTTCTTACACTATCTCTTTCATAATATTACTAAATACTTTCCATGTACATAGATACAGGATTATCATTTGCCATTTTATTCCATAATTCAGTATCATATATCTGAATTAATTGTATGTCGTTCATTTCTGTTTTTCCTGTTATAGTTACTATTTTCTCATTTTCGGTTGTAAAATTTATTTTAATGTTTCTGCCAACATCCTGAAATTCTTCAGGAATAAGAATTTCTTTTTCTCCATGTTTGATATATATTGGAATTTCTAAATCATCATTAAAAATTTTTCCTGAAATATTGGATTCTGTTAAATTTACATCAACTTGAAACTTTATTGGGAATTCAATTTTTATATTCATAAACATCCTTGAGATTCTTTGTTTAAATATATACGACTATTTTTTCTCAATTTATCTCTATGAATTTTTATTATTTTATTGTATTTACTATATCTTTATATATATAACGCCATTATAATTATAACGGGGTTATAATCAATGAACCAAAATATACAAAATAGCAAAAATGGAGGAACTTCTGATGTCGCTTAGAATAAATGATATCGCACCTGATTTTAAAATAGAGACCACCCATGGAGAAATCGAATTTCATAATTGGATTGGCGAAGGATGGACTGTGTTATTTTCACATCCAAAAGATTTCACACCAGTATGTACTACAGAGCTTGGCGCACTTGCCGAACTCGAGTCTGAATTTCTTAGTAGAAATACAAAAATTATAGGTTTAAGCGTTGATCCAGTAGCTGATCACGTAGCTTGGCTGGACGATATTGCAGAAGTTACAGGGTTCCGACCTAATTATCCGCTTATTGCAGATACAGAACTTCGTATTGCAAAACTATATGATATGTTACCAGCTTCTACGGAAGGTAGTTGCATTGGCCGTACTGCCGCAGACAATCAAACTGTTCGATCTGTTTTCATTATAGGCCCTGATAAAAAAATCAAATTACATTTAAGTTATCCTATGGCTACTGGACGTAATTTTAAAGAGATTCTGAGAATTATTGATTCACTACAATTGACTGCAAAGCATAAATTAGCTACTCCTGCAAATTGGAAAAAAGGAGACGATGTTATAATTGTTCCTGCAGTCAAAGACGAAGAAGCAAAATCTCTGTTTCCAGATGGATGGAGAACAGTAAAGCCATATATTCGTTTGATAGCCGATCCATCTACAAAGTAGTTTATTGGAGTTGACCAAGGCGATGTCTGAAAATTTTAATATCTCTCAAACGTTAGATCAAAAAGGATTACTCTGCCCACTTCCAATCATTAATACTTATAAGGAAATAGCCAAACTCTCGTCGGGTCAAATTCTTAAGGTTATTACTACTGATCCTGGCGCCCCTATAGATTTTGAAGGTTGGGCACATACAACTGGCAATATTCTACTTGATAGTGCTGTGGAAGATACTTCTCCTAAGACCTTTATATTTCATATCCAGAAAAAGTGATAAATTTGACTACTAATCAGCCTGGCAATAACGGAATCCAAAAAAAGAGACTCATCTTAGTAGTGTCTAAAGGGACTATTGATATGCTTTATCCTGCTCTTGTTCTCGCTACAACTGCACCTGCTATGGGAATGACTTGTGATATGTATTTCACTTTCTGGGGTCTTAAAGCGCTAACTAAAGACGGTGTTAATTCTGTAAAGATTGCACCAGTCGGAAATCCTGGCATGCCTATGCCAAATATAGTTGGTATAATTCCTGGTATGACTAAGGTGGCTTCTACTATGATGAAGAGTAAGATCGAAAAATTTTGGCCTAATATATATGAAATGATTAAAATGGCTAAAGACAGTGGCGTCAAACTCCATGCTTGTTCACCTACTATGGGATTCATGGATGTTAAAGAAGAGGATCTTATTCCTGAAGTCGATGATATTGTTGGAGCATCTGCATTCTTATCATGGGCCAGCGAACCTGATGCATTGACACTATTCATTTAAGTATTAGAAATTTAGACTCAAAGTGAGAAAGATGAAAATAAGCTCCAGACCAGTTAAAGAATATATTATTTCTAGTTTGATTAAACATGATTCTCCTGATAATTTGGCACGCCGAACTGCAATACAGTCCCATTCAATGACTTCTCCATATGTTAAATGGATTGACGGTGTTGTTTATCGACTTCTTAATTTAACTTTTGGTGGAGTAGATGAACGACTCACTGAACAATTTGTTGACAATGGTATTATGTGGGTGGACATTGAATATGCAGAAATGTCAACTTTTACATCTACTATTAATTCTCCTCAAGAAAATATTGTTGTTCCAGTTATTAATAACAGCAGTGACTCAAATGAAAAAGCATTAATTACATGGATTAAGGATAATAGTCAATAAACATATGACTGATTCTCGTGAATTAATTCGTAGCCAAATTAAACATACACGCACATCACAATCTGTAGATGATATTAATCTCAAATCTCAAAGTATACAGAATAAATTATTCTCTAATGAAATCTTCATGAAGAGTGACTGCGCTGCTTTTTATTATTCTTTGAATACGGAAGTTAATACTCATAATATGATTGATAAAACCCTGAATGCTGGAAAAACAGTTTGTCTGCCCAGGATTAATGTTGAATCTAAAAATATGATATTTCATATAATCAACAGTACCGATACTCTGAAAACAAATAATCTTGGCATTCTTGAACCCACAGATGGAGAAATTTGTATGAATATTGACGTTATTATTGTTCCTGGCCTTGCCTTTGATCAATCAGGTAATAGGCTAGGTTTTGGTTCTGGATATTATGATAAATTCCTAAATTCTCAATCTGTTGGATATAAAATTGCACTAGCATTTGATTTCCAGGTTGTTGATGAGATTGATATTATCGAACATGATGTCCCTATGGACCTGATTATTACTGAAAATCGTATAATCAAAGTTAGATAAATTATAAACATTTTAACTATTGTGATGTTTACATGATTATAGAAATTGCAAAGCACTATTACTTCAAAATTACACGATTTAGAATCATGGTTTAAAAATTATGATTCCGTTTTGATTGCATTTTCAGGCGGAGTAGATAGTACTTTGTTAGCAAAAGCAGCATTTACCAGCATCGGTAAAAAAGCAATTGCAGTTACAGCCGATTCACCTAGTATCCCAAGAAGTGAATTGACTAACGCAAAATCTCTTGCTAAAATGATTGGAATCAAACATCTTGTAGTAAATACTAATGAAATGGAAAATCCACAATACACTCAAAATCCATCTAATCGATGTTATTATTGCAAGTCTGAATTATTTTCGACTTTGTCCAATCTTTCAAAGGAAAAAGATATTGAGATTATAATAGATGGTACAAATATGGACGACTTATCTGATTTTCGTCCTGGTCTACAAGCAGCAAATGAAAATCAAATTCATCATCCTTTTGTAGATCTTAAATTTACTAAACTTGACATTAGAAATATCTCCAAACATCTACAATTACCAACTGCAGATAGACCATCTGCACCGTGTCTTTCTTCACGTGTCTCTTATGGCCAGCCTATAACTCTCAAAACATTAACAAAAATCGAAAAAGCTGAAGCATTCATTAAAGAACTTACAGGGATTGAAATTTTACGTGTGCGAGATCATAATAATATGGCAAGAATTGAAGTGGGAAAACATGAACGCTCATTGTTGTTTGATGAATTAATCATGGATAGAATCGACAAAGAATTAAAACACATTGGTTTCAAGTACATAACCTTGGAACTATCAGGTTATAAATCAGGTAATCTAAATAAATAATCTTACAAAAATGACCATTGATGAAATATTGAAAAAAGTTTCAACTGGCGAACTTACTCCTAGTACTGCAAAAAAACAAATTCAATTAAATTCTATACACGAAGTTCAGAATATCGCAAAGATTGATACTGGACGTTCATTTCGAAAAGGAGTTCCTGAGATCATTCTTGCAGAAGGAAAGTCTCCAGATCAAGTTGTTAAAATCGCTAAAAACATGTTCTCAACTTCAGGTCATGTGATAATTAGTCGTACTGATAAATTTCATATTGCTGCAATCTCCAAGTCTTTCACTAAAAAATACATTCGTAAAAATGTTCTTGCAAATACTGTTGTAATATCTAATAAAAAGAAGCAAAAAGTTCATGGACATGTTGCAATTATTACTGCAGGTACTGCCGATATTCCTGTTGCTGAAGAAGCTAAAGTAATAGTTGACGAAGTAGGATGTAGAAGCACTACATATTATGACGTTGGAATTGCGGGAATACATAGATTATTCTCCTCACTTTCATCTGTTATTCAAGACGATGCAGATGTGATAGTGGCCGTTGCAGGTCGTGAAGGAGCTATGCCTTCTATTATTGCTGGCATGGTTGACATACCTGTTATTGGAGTGCCAACATCAATCGGTTATGGTTATGGTGACAAAGGAACTGCTGCATTGATGAGCATGCTACAATCCTGTGCACTCGGTATTGCAACTGTAAATATTGATTCCGGTATTGCCGCAGGAGTTCTTGCAGCAATTATTGTTCAAAAAAAATCAATTAAATAATTTTTTTTGTATCTGTTTCGAAATGTCATCTTTTAACACTATTAAATTCATCTTATGTTTCTCAGATAATTTGATAATCTGATCAAATTCTGGCTTAAATTGAATAATTTCTCCAGATTCTGATTTGACTACTTTTACATCAATTTCATCATCATCATCATTTATCCTTACATTTATCTTCACATTCTCCCTCATCTGTATGAATCTTGATATTGGATATACTCTCACGCCCAGTGTTCCTGTTTCTCGCATAACAATATCGGAGAAAAACTCTGTTTTGCTTAAGTTTGTAATTACTTTTAATACATTACTTGGGCGACCCTTCTTTCCTATTGTTGGTATTAATGATACATCTAATGCACCATAATCAATTATCTTCTGCATTGCGTAACCTAATTCTTCTCCCGTTCTATCATCTATGTTTGTTTCAATTATTGCAACTTCGTCAGTAACTAATTTGGATCTCTGTCCTAATGTAATTCTTAGAATGTTTGGTATCTCTTTAAAATCAGCCGAACCTGCTCCTATCCCTATTATGTCTGGTTTTATTCCAGGGAAAAATTCTTGACTATCTTCTACCAATGCCGCTAGCATCGACATGCCTGTCGGAGTTGCAGTTTCATACATCCCTGGCCCTCCTTTAATTATTATGTTATTTCTTCTAGCAATCTCTAATACCGCCGGTGCTGGATTCTGCATTTTTCCATGTGAGAATGTTATATCTCCCCCTCCGACTGAAACCGGTGTAGTTATGATCTGTTTTAATTTAAATAATCCTAAATTATCTAACGCAGTTCCGGTTCCAATAATATCAACAAATGTGTCTATTGAACCTGCTTCATGTAAATGCATCTCTTCTTTTGTCACTCCGTGTAATCTCTTTTCTGCAGAAATTAAATTCTCAAACGACCTCTTTATGAATGACCTGGCATCTTCAGATATGGAAATATTTTTGACGCAATTCTCCAAGTTATTATTTAATTTATTTACATTGTGCGTCGTATTATCTTCTTGAATTACAATATTTGCTTTTTTCGCACGAAACCCATTTTTTATTACATCGATAAAACTTATCTCTAGACGATTACAATTCTTGAAATAATCTTTAATACTCTCTATATTGTCGATTACTAACTCTTCATCTGCTCCTAAATCTATTGTTGAACTTAATAGCATATCTCCTGATATACCTGCGATACTTGGATCAATTACTAAAATATCATTTACCATGTTCTATTAGATTAATTATAAAATCTAATTTAAGGATGAAGACTTAAAATAATCATTAATGAAAATTATATAGGGGGCGCGTCGTCTAGTCAGAGTTGATTTAACTCCTAGAATGGTTAGGATGTCGCCTTTACACGGCGAAGGTCCCCGGTTCAAATCCGGGCGTGCCCACTAAATATCCTCTAGTTCTACTTGCAAAGTTTATTACCAATTATTAGTATGAATTTCTCATGACTAGATTAATTAAACATTCTACCGACAAACCCTTCATTCATATAACACCTTCTGGCGATAAAGTCAAAATCTGTATGTGCGGTATTAGTAAAACCTATCCATTTTGCGATGCTTCACATAGTAAAACAAAAGATGAAGGTGGTCAATTATGTTGTTACGACAAAGAAGGTAATCGCCTCTCTTCAGACGAATGGACATATCAAGAAGATAAAGAAATCACTGACGTCTAAATTTTATTTTACTGTAACTGATTTCGCCAAGTTTCTTGGATAATCTGGATTATTCTTTCTTCTTATTGCCGTATAGTATGCTAAAAGCTGTAATGGAATAAGCTCAATCAACGGATACAAAATATTATCTACTTTGGGAATCTTTATCCAATAATCATACACTTCGTTATTCTCAACTGATATTCCTATTATCTTTGCGCCTCTTGCTTTCATTTCTATTGCATTGTTCATAGTATCCTCATACGATTCATCTTTTGGATTAATAATTATTGCAGGTGTCCCTTCCTCAACAAGAGCTAATGCTCCATGTTTAATTTCACCTGCTGCCATTCCTTCAGCATGAATATACGCGAGCTCTTTTAGCTTTAATGCACCTTCTAATGCAATTGGATGATGTATTGATCTACCTAAGAAATATACATCATTTGATTCATTCAGTAATTCTATTATCTCATGTAATGATTTTTCGTTTGATATAATCTCCTTTATTTGCTCAGATAATTTCTCTATCTTTTCATTACCATCCTTCACCTTCCCTAATTCAAATATTATTTTGTATACTATTGCTAATTGAGATGTAAAACTTTTAGTTGCAGCAACTCCAATCTCTGGCCCACAATTTAGATTCAGACTAATGTTACTTACTCTTGACAATGAGGAACCTATTGTATTGTATATTGATAAAATAGTAACTTCTTTGTCTTTCAAATTACGAATTACTTCAAGTAAATCTGCAGTTTCTCCACTCTGAGATATAGGTATTAATATTGAATTTTCATCCATTAATTCTATATATTCTTCTGATTCACTAGATAAAAACACCTGTACCTGACTTTTTACAAATTTTGTAAGCATTTTCTTAAATATTAACGCTATATGAAAACTTGAACCCGATCCGGTGATAAAAATATCCTTTCCACTTGATAATTCTTTGACAAATTTTTCAAATTTTTCTTTATCTTGATTTAATGCAGTTTTTACCGTAGAGCTTTGTTCATGTATCTCCTTAATAGTATGGTGTGAAAATTCCTCTTTTGAAATATCTGCTGCTTCCCAGGCTACATGTGTTTTATCTCGTGTTACTTTATCTCCATCAAAGTTTAGTATTTCAATTGAATTCGGTGTAACTTTTACTATTTCCTTGTCTTCTAAAAATATTACATTATCTGTATAATCTATGAAAGAAACAATATCACTCGAAATAAAATTCTCTTTTTCTCCAATTCCAACAATTAACGGTGCATATTTTCTTACTCCATAGACTTCATTTGTTCTATCGCTAAAAATTATGATTAGTGCAAAACTACCGTTTAATTTCTTACTAATATTCTGTAATGTTTTTATCGGATCTTTTAATTTATTGTATTCTTCTTCAATTAAATGTGATATTACTTCTGAATCTGTTTCACTCTGAAAATTATGATTATCTGATAACTCTTTAAATAATTCTCTGTAATTTTCTATAATCCCATTATGAACTAGTATTACTTCTTTATTACATGATAAATGCGGATGAGCATTTTCTTTTGTTACTCCTCCATGTGTAGCCCATCTTGTATGGGCGATCCCAACTTTACCCTTTGCTTTCCCTAATTGAATTTTTTCATTTATTGAATCTATTCTTCCAATATCCTTCTTTATTATTATCTTATCTTCATAAATAGTTGAAATTCCTGCTGAATCATAACCTCTGTATTCCATTCTTTTTAATGATTTTAATAAAATTGGAGCTGCATCTTTATTCCCAATATATCCAGTTATTCCACACATAATTAAAATCTTGAAGCTATATTAACAGATAAAAAACTATGCTCTTCTTCCTCTTCTACCGCCAGCTTTTCTAGTCGTGTCATGAGGAATTGGTGTTACATCTTCAATTTTCCCTACTCTAAATCCTCCTCTTGCAATTGCTCTGATTACTGCTTGTGCTCCAGGTCCTGGAGTTCTTCCACCTACTCCTCCAACTGCACGTACTCTGATGTGTAAGTGTTCTATCCCTTTTGATCTAGCAATTTCTGCCGCTGCTTGGGCAGCTTTCATTGCGGCATATGGCGTCGCTTGGAATCTATCAGCTTTAACATGCCTTCCACCAGAACTTATTGCAATTGTTTCCGAACCACTCAAGTCTGTTATATGAACAATTGTATTATTATAACTACTAAAAATATGCACTATTCCCCATTTCTTTGATACATCAGAAATACTCATTTCTCTGTTGACTCCTCTTTAGTTTTTATATCTTCCGCCTTAGCTTTCTCAGCTGGCTTTTCTTCCGCCTTAGCTTTCTCAGCTGGCTTTTCTTCCGCCTTAGCTTTCTCAGCTGGCTTTTCTTCCGCCTTAGCTTTCTCAGCTGGCTTTTCTTCTACTTTACCATTTAATTCTTCTTTTTCATCTGGGTTTCCATACGTATCACTTTTTACTTCTTTTACTGCTATTTCTTGAAGTACAAATGTACTATTCTCTGTCATTTTTATCAACTGTTCTTCATTACGTGTTACTGTATAACTTGGTATCGTTATTCTGTTCTCTCCAATTGCTATATGACCATGTGTAACTAATTGTCGTGCTTGATGTGGAGTTCTAGCTAATCCTTTTTTTAATACTACTGTTTGTAATCTTCTTTCCAAAAAATTCGAAACATTAAGCGCTAATACATTATCTAACGTTGCATCTTCATTAACAATTCCTTTCCTTGTTAGTGATGATAATAAAACCGGTTCTCTTGTCGTTCTAATCTCGGTCGTTGCAGCTAAAAGTTGTCTGGCTTGTTTTCTGATTCTTGATAATTCAGTAGATGCTACATGAAGTTCTTTTTTATTTCTTAAACCAAAATTACCAACTAGTTCTAACTCTTCTTTTAATAGATTTCGTTGCCATGGATTTCTAGGTCTGGCAGATTTCTTTCGCGAATATTTTGGATCTCCCATTTAACTACTCGCCTTTCCTGGTTTTAGTGTTGATTTACGTACACCTACAACTTTTCCAGATCTTCCAGTACATCTTGTTCTTTGGCCTCTTACTTTCAAGTTTAATGAATGCCTTGTTCCTCTCCAGCTTTGCAAAATTCTTTCTAAATCTATATCTTGTTTCTTTGCTACAATCAAATCTGTTTCTATATTATGTGAATTTTTACCAGTCTGCATATCTTTTCGACGATTTAGATTAAATTCAGGGTATTTCTCGCCCATATTCTTAATATTTTCTTCTATAGAATTAACCTGCTCATCAGTTAACATTCCCATTCTTAAATTTTTGTCTATTCCTAGTGATTTTACCATATAATGTGCTAGATTGTTGCCTATTCCTTTAATATTTGAGAGCGATGGGATTACTTTCTTTGTACCACTGACGTCTTTGCCCATTATTCTTACTATGTACTTGAATTCGGTCGACAATTTTATAATTATTTAGATTGTGCGTCTAATTAATCTTTCTCGAAAAATGATAAGGTTTTAATTACAATATTCTGCGTTTACTACGGTATTAAGGAGACATAAATTGGTAACCATCAAAATCTTAGAATCATCTGATTCACATGTAAAATTACTTCTAAAAGGCATAGACAGAGTTTATGCTAATGCATTGAGACGCTTTGCTATTAGTGAAGTTCCATGTATGGCCATAGACGAAATAGTAATTCATGAAAATTCTTCGGTTTTATATGACGAAATACTTGCTCATCGTTTAGGACTAATTCCTCTAACTACTGATTTAGAAGGATACATACTACCACAAGACTGTTCTTGTAAGATCTCTTTAGGTTGTACTAAATGTCGGGTTTTATTAGTTCTTGATGCTGTTGCTAACGACGAAGTAAAAACTATTTACTCTGGCGATCTCGTATCTGAAGACACTCGTGTTAAACCTCATCTTGATAATATTCCAGTTGCGAAACTTGCACCAAATCAAAAAATAAAATTAGAAGCTTATGCAAAGCTAGGTAAAGGACGTGATCATGCTAAATGGCAACCTGCTACTGTTTCTACACTTACTGATACTGATAATGCATCTGAATTTCATTTTACAATAGAATCAAATGGAAGTTTACCTGCAAAAGAAATATTATTACAAGCTACAAATATATTAAATACGAAATTAAAGAATATGACTGAAACAATTAAGGAATCTGCATGAAATGACATTTGATGATTATCGTATTGAATCAATAAAACGCGTTGCGCGAAAAAACCACGCAAAAATCTGGATTAATATTGTAAAAAGACTTGAACAAAAACATGAAATTAATGTTGGAAAATTATCTAAGGTTACAAAAACCGGTGACGTTATCGCTGTTCCAGGTAAAGTTCTTGGAGCTGGTATAATTGAACATTCAATCACTATTGGCGCTGTAGCTTTCTCTGAAAGCGCAAAAGAAAAAATTAAGAGTGCAGGTGGAACAACTATGTTGATTGAAAAACTTGTTGAAACAAATCCTGATGGAAAAGGTGTAAAGATTTTTGTTGGCTGATTCTGAATCCACTATTGTAGTTAATGGGGATAAACATCTCGCAGGACGTTTATGCTCTGTAGTTGCTAAAACGCTGTTAAATGGCAATCATGTTGTATTAGTTAACGCTGAAAAAATTCTTATGTCTGGCAGTAGAGCTAATATTCTTAAGGAAAATGAATTGCGATTAGAAATCACTAGCCGTGTACATCCAAAACATGGCCCTTTCCATCCTAGACGTCCTGATACATATATAGAAAAGATGGTTAGAGGCATGCTTCCTTATAAAAAACCTAAAGGTAATGCAGCTAAAAAACGTCTACGTGTATATATCTCAGTTCCAGAAAAATACCAAAAAGCCGAACATAAAACCGTTGAGACTGCATTGGCGCCAAGGTCATTATCTTATTATACTACGATTGGTGAATTATGTTCATCTATGGGATGGAGAAAATTAGAATGAAAAAGCAATCCACATTAATACCTGCTTCCAGAAAAACTGCTAAAGCTACTGCTGTAATTGGTCGAGGAACTGGTAAGGTGTTCATAAACAAAACTCCTGTTGAAATTGTTACTCCATTAATGGCAAGAGAAAGAATGCTAACCCCTCTAGAATTAATTGGCGATGATAGAGATAAAGTCGATATTAGTATCCGAGTCTCTGGCGGTGGATATATGGGTCAAGCTGAAGCGTGTGCAATTGCAATATCAAGAGCGTTAATATTACATTTTAAAAATAAAGATATTAAAACTCGAATTTCTGAATTCGATAAACATCTTCTTTCTGGAGATTCTCGTCGAAGCGAATCAAAGAAATTTGGCGGTCCAGGTGCACGAAGAAGAAAACAAAAATCGTACAGATAGGTTGTTGATATTTATTCTTGATGATTCCAATTCGTTGTTTTAGTTGTGGCGCAGTTATTGCAGATAAACTTGAAACTTTAGAATCTCGAACATCTAATGGCGAAAGTCCCGCAGATATTCTTAACGATCTTGGAGTTATAAGATATTGTTGTAGAAGAATGTTATTATCTAATTCTAATGTAATTGATCAAATACTCCAATATCACCAGAGTCTCCATGATAAGAGACGGGAATTCGATTTTTCCTAATTGTATATACTCGAGGCAATACTAATTCATGACAAAAATTACTGATATTAAATCCCGTTTAATTTATAATAGTCGTGGCAGTGAAACCATCGAAGTTGATGTATATGTTGACGACATTGTAGGTACTGCTTCATCTCCTGCTGGTGCTAGCGTTGGTAAATTCGAGGCTGTTTCTTTTAGAAACTCAAAATGTCAAGATACCATCGAATACCTTGATAAATATAAATCTCATTTGATTGGCGCTGATACTTCTGATATATACAATCTTAAGAATATCTTAAAAGAAGCAGATAAGACAGATAATTATTCCAATATAGGAGGCTCCGCTGCATATGCAATATCACTTGCATCTATTGACGCAGCTTCTCAGATTCTTAATAAACCGATTTATGAAATACTTTTGAATGGGACGCCCGCTGAAATGCCTCTGCCTTTAGGAAACGTTCTAGGTGGCGGTATGCATGCAGGAAACGGCTCTACTGATATTCAAGAATTTCTTTCTTATCCTCTTGGCGCTGATTCAATACGTTCTGGAATACAAGCTAATTTGATGGTTCATAAAGAAATCAAGAAAATTATTGATAAGAAAGACTCAAAATTTTCTGGCGGAAAAGGCGACGAGGGAGCATGGGCTCCACAATTATCAAATACTGAAGCGCTTGAAGTTGCTCAAGAAGCAATTAATACAGTGTCAGACGTAGTTGGATTTGAAATTAGATTAGGGTTAGACGTTGCATCTTCTTCTCTTTGGAATCCCGATAAGGAACTATACATATATTCTCGTGAAAATAAAACTCGTAACACCGAAGAACAAATCGCTTATGTTCTTGAACTAATTGAAAAATATAATTTAATTTATATCGAAGATCCTTTACACGAAGAGGCTTTTTCCGATTTTACTCAACTCTCATCCAAAAGCGACAATTGCTTAATAGTTGGAGATGATCTCTTTGTTACTAATACATCTATACTTCAAACAGGTATAGATCAAAATGCTGGTAATTCTGTTATTCTCAAAGTAAATCAGGCTGGAGCACTAGGTGACGCAATGGAATTTGCGAATTTGTGTAATAAACATAACTATGCAATTATTGCCTCCCACCGTTCTGGAGATACAGTGGACAGACATCTGGCTCATATTGCTATAGGTTCAGGTTCTGTTATGATGAAAAGTGGAGTCGTTGGCGGAGAAAGAATTTCAAAATTAAATGAATTAATTCGAATTGAGGAAACTAACTTTATAAATAATAACATGTCGATGCCTATTGCGAGGGTTAAAAAGTATGTCAGTTAATTTCGAAACCGAAGATGTTGTAGGCACAGGCGATAATATAGATAGCTCTATTACTAAACATGTATCTGAACAAGTTCTATTATCTACAGGTATTCGTGTAGGTACTCTTGTTAAAACTAAATCTATGTCTAGTTTTATCAGTAGAACTCGCCCTGATGGACTACATATCATTGATGTTGCTAAAACTTTACAACGTATTGAATTAGCTTCTAAATTTATTTCTAATTTTGATTTATCCCGTATTGTCGTCTATTCATCCCGAGAATACGGTAAAACACCTGTAACAAAATTTACAGAACTTACTGAAACAATTCCTTTAACAGGAAGATTCATGCCAGGAACTTTTACTAATCCCTTGTATCCTAAACACTTAGACCCTGAAGCAGTTATAGTAACAGATCCTTCGATGGATCAACAAGCAGTTATTGAAGCATCTCAAGTTGGTATTCCTGTAATTGCTATATGTGATACTGATAACCTTACTGAAAATGTTGATCTTGTTATTCCTGCAAATAATAGAGGACGTAAAGCACTCGCTGCAGTTATGTGGTTATTATCAAAATCTGTTCTCCAACAATCAGGTAAATTATCTTTAGACGAATCATTACCATATTCAATTGAAGATTTCGAGACAAAATTAGTCGAAGACGAATAATTCCTATCTTTCTCTAATTATAATTACCTGCTGATTTTTATTGTTGTAATGTATTATAAATAGTAATTTGATATCAATTGCAGAAGCTCCAGGTAAAATTATTCTTACCGGGGAACATTTTGTTGTTCATGGCTCCCAAGCATTGGCCGCTGCAATAAATAAAAATATACGCATTTCCAGTAGTTTCTCATCACATGATACTGTTAAATATAAAAATCAAAAAATTTCTTTAGCGAAATACAATATAAAAAACGATCCTGTTTATATTGTTCGTAATAAAACCCTAGAATATCTGGGAAAAAAAAACACACTCTCTATCAACATCGAATCGAACATTCCTCGTGGTTCAGGTCTAGGTTCTTCTAGCGCCTTATGTGTGGCTACTGCTGCTTCTGTTGCATCACTTTTTAATACCAAACTTGACCGAAAAACTCTATTTGATCTTGCTATGTACGGGGAAAAGGAAGTTCACGGTAATCCCTCAGGAATCGACGTTGCCACCAGTATAATGGGAGGACTCGTATCATTTCGTAAAGGCTATGCTCCTAAACGTATTAATCTTAAACATAATCCTGAATTAATTGTATCAATTAGCGGCAAACGCCGAAAAACATCAAATATGGTAAATAAATTCACGAATTTCCGAAATGAAAAACCATATTCTTTTCATAGTTTAGTAGATTCGTCTAATACACTGACTAAAAAAACAGTATTGGCACTCTCACAAAAAGACTATCTTTCTGTCGGCTCCTATTTTAATTTCTTTAATTCCACTCTGAATTGTTTCGGTCTAAGTTCTACTGTAACTGATAATATGATAGAAAAATGCCTCGAGTTAGGATCTTATGGAGCGAAAATTACTGGCGGTGGAGGAGGCGGTTCCATTATTGCTATCTCACCCTCTAAATATATTGAAGTAATTATTGACGAATTAAATAAAATGAACTTCGAAACATTTTCTGTAAAGATTCCACAACAAGGTGTAAAGGTATGGTCAATAAATTAACAATTCTTAAATTAGGTGGCTCTGTAATCACTAAAAAATCCAAAGCACTTACATTTAATCGTAATTCTGTTGAAAAACTATCTAATGTAATTAAAAAATTTAACGAACCCTTGATTATTGTTCATGGAGCAGGTTCCTTTGGACATTATTACGCTAAACGTTACGGAATCTCTAGTAAACTTACAAGATCCACTAAACACGTTGTAAAAATTCGAGATTCTATGCAATCATTAAATCACAAGATTGTCGAAATATTCCATCAAAATGGCGTTAACACATTTTCTTTTTCACCCACTTACATGTATCATAATAGAAAAATTCCTAATATCTGGAAAAATACATTACAAAAAACTATCTCTTTTGATTTAGTTCCAATGACCTTTGGAGATGTATTACTTAGCAATAATGGATTCTATATTCATTCTGGCGATCTTATTGTGTATGATCTCTGTAAATTACTAAACCCAAAACGTGTTGTTTTTGCATCAAATATTGATGGCATATATCAAAATCTCGATGATAGTTCTAGTTTAGTTCCTATAATTAAGAACAATAACAATAATCTTAAATTTTCTAAAATCAATTATGATGTTACTGGTGGTATTAAAACGAAAATAACTCAAGGTCTAAAAATTGCTAATCTTGGCATTGAAGTTCAGATTACTAATGGACTGAACTCTAAAAATTTAATCAAAGCATTAAAGGGCGAGCATATTGGAACATTATTTATCGGTGATAAACATTGAGTAAAAAAAGCCCTAAAGATATTATTGAGGATCGTAAAAAAGAAGGTATTGAACTTGCATTAAAAAATATTAGTGCAATGACCAAAACAACACTTCTGGAATGCGTAGAATTGATGCATTGCGCTCTACCTGAAATCAATTTCGACGACATTAATACATCTACAAAATTCCTTGGTCATAATCTCAAATTCCCTTTCTTAATAGATTCAATGACTGGTGGTACTCCAGCTGCCCAAAAAATTAATACTAGATTGGCACAGGCTGCTGAAGAATTCGGTATTGGTATGGGTGTTGGTAGCCAGAGAGCTGGTTTATTGTCTAACAAACTTGCTGAAAGCTTTAAAGTTGTACGAAAAAATGCTCCTAATGCATTTATTTTCTCAAATATAGGTGGTGCACAACTTTCTCAAGGACTTGATTATCAATCAATAAAAAAATTATTGCAAATGATTGATGCTGACGCGCTAGCCATTCATCTTAATCCTTTACAAGAACTTGTTCAACCCGAAGGCGAATCTAATTATTTGTCTGTATTATCTAGAATTGCCGAACTCTCTTCTGATTTGGACGTTCCTATAATTGTTAAAGAAGTTGGTTCAGGAATATCTCCATCTGTCGCTAAAAAATTATCTGCAACTAAAATTGGTGCAATAAACGTTGCTGGAATGGGAGGTACTAGTTGGGCAGGTATAGAACAAATACGAGCAAAGAAATTTAATAATAAGCAGAAATCTAACCTTGGTCTTTTATTCTGGGATTGGGGTATTCCTACTGCTGCTACTATATTCCTTACTCGTAATTCTGTAAAAACTCCTATTATCGCATCTGGAGGTTTACGCAATGGACTGGATCTTGCTAAAACTATAACGCTTGGTGCTGATGTCGGAGGATTTGCTCGTCCTATGCTTACACCTGCGTCTAAATCATATAATTCCCTAAAAGATTTCATTAATCAATTAATATTAGAACTTAAATCAACTATGTTTCTGGTCGGCGCTAAAAATATTGATGATCTCAAATCTATCGAGTATATTACGACTGAACCACTTACTAGCTGGATATCAAAGGTTCGTAAATAATGACATACAATATCGCTGATATATTATCTGAACCTGAAATACAAGCAAACAAAAAACTTATCGACGAGATTATAATTGACTTTCTCCCCTCAAATCACGGAATAAAAGAAATTGATTTGTTGTATGATATGATGCGCGATTACCCATTACGTCCTGCTAAAGGAATACGCTCATCAATCTGTTTATTTACTTCTCAAGCATTTGGTGGCACAATCGACGACGCTCTTTTGACTGCTTCATCACTAGAATTATTTCAAAATTGGATTTTAATTCATGATGACATTGAAGATGAATCTGAATTACGACGTGGACAACCAGTTCTACATCGTAAACATACTATCCCACTTGCAATAAATGCAGGTGATTCACTTCACGGTAGAATGTGGTCTCTATTACAAAAGAATCATTCATTATTGGGTGCCGAACTAACACTAGATATTATTAATGAATTCATTCATATGCTAAATGAAACCACTGAAGGACAACATATGGAATTATCCTGGTCTCAAAATAACGACTTGAATATATCTCAAGAAGACTATCTAGTTATGTGTACTAAAAAAACTTCATGGTATACTTGCATCACTCCATTCCGACTAGGTAATCTGATTGCAGAAAAAAAGAACATTAATAAAAATAAATTTGTAGAATTTGGTACTAATCTAGGAATTGCCTTTCAAATTCGTGACGATATTCTTAATCTTATTGCAGATGGTAAGTATGGAAAAGAATACGCAGGAGATTTAATTGAAGGTAAGCGCACTTTGATTCTTATTCATCTTTTAGAATCTTGTAATACTTCTGATCGAGAATTTATTGAATCCTTTTTTAATAATAATCGTGAATTCCGTGAAAGTAATTCAAAAAAATTATTAGATCTAATCTCTAAATATAAATCAATAGATTATGCAACTAACGTTTGTAACGAACTTTCAGATAAGGCACTAAATGAATTCGATATTATCTTTTCTGATTTGCCTGATACTAGGTCCCGTTTATTATTGAATAATATTACTAAATACATGGTTTCAAGGAACTGGTAAATCTTGATTAAATCAGAAATCGAGGAACTCATATCCAAACACAGTTTATTTAATGCATCCCAACATGAAGGTAAAGCAAATCTTGGTTCTGTTATTAACAAAATTATCGCAGAAAAACCCGAATTAAAATTAGATATTAAAAATTTAATGAATGAAATTAAGCCTATAATCGAAAAAATTAATTCTATGAGTCCAGATGAACAAATCAAACTTCTTCAAAAAGATTTTCCAGATATGAAATCTGAAACAAAAAATACTGAAAAATTTCCTTTACCTTCTCTTCCAAATTTCAATTCTTATGAAACCATTATTACTCGTTTTTCTCCTAATCCAAATGGCCATCTTCATATTGGACACGTTAAAGCATTTCGTTTAGATTTTCGCTATACACAAAAATACTCAGGTAAATTATTTCTAAGATTTGACGACACTAATCCTGTTGCTATAAAAACTAAGTTCTACAACGAAATACTGGAGAACCTAAATTGGATGGGAATTAAACCTGATCAAATTACTTATGCATCTGATTATCTTGACGAAATATATAAAATTTCTACACAAATGTTTCGCGATAATCATCTTTACATCTGTGAATGTGAATCTGACATGATTAAAAACAATCGTTTTAAAAAACAAATCTGTGAACACGCTCTATCCAATAACTCTGACGCAAAAATTTCTGATTTCCTTTCTTCTCGTATTAATGGCGTTGTTCGCTTTAAAGGAGATATGAAATCGGATAATACCGCTATGCGTGATCCAATAATGTTACGTTTTGTCGACGAAGAACATCCTCGCACTGGAAAAAAATATAGTATCTGGCCAACATATGATCTTGCCGCTCCAATTACTGATTGTCTGGAAGGAGTTAGTCATGCATTACGTTCAAAAGAATTTGAATTACGAGATGAATTGTACAATGAAATCACTCAAATTTTATTTGATCAAGGAAAAGTCAAATCTAGACCTTCTTTAGTCAGTTTTTCTCGATTGTCTATGAAAGGTTCGCCTACTTCAAAAAGTAAAATTAAATCTCTTATCAATAAAGGCCAGATTGATAATTGGCATGATATACGCCTTGTTACCCTTTCTGCACTTCATAAACGTGGTTTTATTCCTGAAGGAATTAGTAATTTTGTCGATTCTTTAGGATTGAGTAAAAGCGAATCTTCACCTGATTTTGAGTTATTGGCATCTTTTAACAGAAAAGCTAGAGACAAATCCGATAAAAGATACTTCTTTGTGCCTAATCCTATTAAATTAAAGGTATATAATATTCCTATAAAATCTGTTACTCTTAAACATCATCCAACCGAAAACCTTGGTGATAGAACTATAGACATATCTGATGAATTTTTTGTCTCTCCAGATGATATTGATTCGTTAAACGAGGGCAATGAAGTAAGACTGATGGATCTATTCAATATTAAAATAACCAATAAATCTAGTACTATAACTGCAGAATATACAAGTACCGAACCTATTCCATCTTTGAAAAAAATTCACTGGGTTCCTCACGATGGAATCAATTTCAATCTCTTAATTCCTGATAATGAAAAATATACTGTCTCTTCAGACGGCTCCTTTGAATTCTTACCAGATAGTCTTACTACTCACAGTGGCATTGCAGAAAGCCAATGTAAAAATCTTAGTGAAGGTGATATGTTACAATTTAATCGTATTGGTTTCTGTCGTGTTATCTCAGCAGACTCTGCAATATTATCACACAAGTGACTCATCTTGAAATACATTCATCAAGAATATCAAGATAAGGTTTGGAATGAAATTAATAAATCTAATTTTAAATCATATCATAAACCTCATTATAAGAAATATTCTTTAGCCAATCTTGCACCTACAATATTAACACATTTTGGTAAAAAATCAAAAAATATCCTTCATGACAATCTTATACAAACTTCTCTTGATGGCTGTCAATCAATTGTTCTCATACTTATTGATGGTTTAGGTTTTAATCTAATTAAAAATTCTCTTCATGATCCATTACTTGATAAACTCTATCACAACAATATTGTTATTCCAATAACATCTACTTTTCCATCAACTACCTCAACTGCACTTAGTACGGTTAATACTGGCATGACTCCTCAACAACACGGTATAATTGGTCATACTATGTATCTCCGAAAATACGGAACTATTGCTAATATGGTTAATTTTAGTCCTGAATCCGATCGAAATAGCAGCCGACTTACAAAATTTGGGTTTGACCCAGAAACTTTTCTTACAAATAACACACTTTACCAATCACTTTCTGATATTGATGTTAAATCTAAAGTCCTAACCCGTTGGATGTATAAGAAAAGTGCGTTATCGCGCATGCTCCATAAGGGTTCAGATGTATTGCCTTATGTTAATTCTTCCGATATGTTTCTCAATCTTTCTAAAATAGTTAATAAAAAAACTCCATTTACGTTTGTGTATTGGGATGCCCTTGATTCTGCCTCACATGTTTATGGTCCATTTACTCCAGAAGTCCAAAGTGAATTGAGAAATATCTTATTCGGATTGCTAAATGAATTCATAAAAAATATTAAAACTCAATATCGTAATAAAGTTTGTATATTTATTACCGGAGATCATGGATTAGTTCAAGTTAATAAAACTGGAAGGATGTTCACTAACAATATACCAAAATTTCTTGATAATTTAAGTCGTCCACCTTCTGGAGACTCGCGCACATCTTTTGTAAAATTAGATAACCCCAATCATAATCTTAAAAATATTTTTCAAAAATATAAAAATCAATTTGATATATTCCCTAGTGATAAATTTATTAAAGAAGGATTTTTTGGCTCAAAAACTGTGAATAGTGATATATCTTCAGCCTTAGGAGACTATACTATACTCTCACGTAAGGGCAATGTACTTATGCACCGATTTAAATCAGATTTCAAAGCATCTTTATCTGGTTACCATGGCGGACTTACTGATGATGAATTATTTGTTCCTTTATTTGTTGTTAACCCTAAAAATTTAGATTAATTACTTGTTGCTTGCGATAATTCTTCTGCTAAATTATTTAATTTATCTATCATCAAATCTGTATTATTTAGATTATCTTCTATAATTTTTATAAATGCACTACCGACTATTATTCCATCCACTCCTAATTTTGTAAAATTACTAACATGTTCAGGCCTTGATATTCCAAATCCTACTGCAACAGGTACTCTTCCGTTAACTTTCTCTACTACTCTTTTTATTGCTTGTGAAGAATGCTCTGTAAATAAATCTCTCGTTCCTGTCACTCCAAATAAACTTACCATGTAAAGAAAACCACTAGTTGAATCAATTATTCTGTCTAATCTCATATCGTTTGTTGCTGGACTAGCTAAAAATATGGTATTAATTGACTTTGATCTTGCTAATCTCACATATTCTACAGCTTCTTCTGGTGGCAAATCAGGAGATACTATGCCCGAAATTCCTGCTTTCTCAGCATCTTGTAAAAATTTCTCAATTCCTATCTTCATTATAGTGTTGTAATATGTTAGTAATACTACTGGTACGTCCAATTCTTCTATAATTTTTTTACTAATATCTAAAATATCTCTAGTCGTTGTTCCATTTGATAATGATCTCATACTCGATGATTGAATAGTTGGCCCATCTGCAATCGGATCAGAAAATGGAATTCCTAATTCAATTATGTCTACCCCCCCTTCTACCAATGCTTTTGCTAATTTTGGTGTTAATTCAATTGATGGATCTCCTGCAGTAATAAAACCAATTAATAATGATCTTTTCTGTTCTTTTCCTTCTTTAAACTTCTCGGAAATCTTCATAAATTATTCCCTAGATGTTTTGTAATTATTGGAATATCTTTATCACCTCTTCCAGATAATGTTACTAAGATAGATTGTTTATCTCCTACTTCTTGTGCACGTTTTATTGCTTCTGCAATGGCATGAGATGTTTCTAATGCAGGAATTATTCCTTCTAATTTTGACATCTCAACAAACGCATTGACTGCTTCTTCGTCATTTATACTGACGTATTCAACTCTATCTTGAGATTTTAGAAATGAATGTTCTGGTCCTACTCCTGGATAATCTAATCCTGCCGATATACTATGTGTTTCTTGAATTTGACCCTCTTCATCTTGTAATAAATAACTACGTGCGCCATGAAGTACTCCTTCACTTCCCGCACCTAACGTCGAAGAATGCTTTCCTTTGTCAATTCCTAGACCTCCTGCTTCTACTCCTACTAGTTTACATTCATCCTCTAAAAATGGATAAAAAGTTCCAATTGCATTGCTTCCTCCTCCTACACAAGCAATTAGTATGTCTGGAATCTCTTGAGACGTACTCTTTGGAAATTGTTCTTTAATCTCCTTTCCTATTACGCTCTGAAAATCCCTGACAATCATTGGATAAGGGTGCGGTCCTACAACTGACCCAATAAGATAATAAGTTGATTCTACATTTGTTACCCAGTCTCGTATAGCCTCATTTATTGCATCTTTTAGCGTCTGTGAACCACTCTTCACACTGTGTACTTCTGCTCCTAATAATCTCATTCTAAATACATTTGGACTTTGTCTTTCTACATCATTACTTCCCATGTATATTTCACACTTCAAATCTAATAATGCACATGCCATTGCAGTAGCAACGCCATGTTGACCTGCCCCCGTTTCCGCAATAATACGTTTCTTCCCCATTGATTTCGCTAACAATGCTTGACCAATGCTGTTATTGATTTTATGTGCACCACCATGTAGCAAATCTTCACGTTTAAAATATATTTTTCCACCATATTTTTTTGAAAGATTTTCCGCAAAATAAATTGGCGTAGATCTCCCCGCATAATCTCTTAATAATTTTGATAATTTTTCATTGAATTCCTTATTTTCTTTAATATCATTATATTTCTCTTCTAATTCGTCTACTACCGGCATTAATGTTTCAGGAACATACTTTCCACCAAATATACCAAATTTTCCATCAATTGGTTGTGATTTCAAATTCATTTTCTTACACTTGTTAACTCCTTGATCTTCTTTTCAATATTATTTGACTTCATTATTGACGTTCCTATTAGAAACCCATTAACTCCTGATTTACCAATAATTTTCATATCTTCACTAGTCAATATTCCACTCTCACTTATTATTGGTTTATCCATCTTAAACTCTTCTCCTAAAATTCTGTTTGTAGTTTTCATATCTAATTCTAATGTATTAAGATCTCTATTATTTATGCCCAGTATGTCTACATCCCTTGTAACGGCTTTATCAAACTCTTGTTTACTGTTAACTTCTAATAATATCTCTAATCCCAAATTCTTTGCACACGCAATCAATTCTTCAAGTTTATTTTGATTATCTACGAATAAAGTCTCTATTAATAATATCACATCCGCCCCTAAATTATAACCTGCATCAATTTGTTTCTCATCAATAATTATATCCTTCATTAATATTGGTAAATCTGTATTTTGTCTTATAATTTTTAGATTCTCTAAAGATCCATCAAAATACAATGGTTGAGTCAAAACTGATATTGCAGATGAGCCATTTACTTCCATTTTAGCAAGAATTTCTTTCTGACTGTTGGAATTACTGTTTATTTTACCCAATGACGGTGATGAAAATTTAATTTCTGTAATAATTGGATAGTTTTCTTTTTTTGATAATAATACATCTTTCAGACTCATATTTTTACGTTCAATCTTTTCGGATACATTATAATATCCTTTATTGATTAATTCTCTAATCTCATCGGCAATTACTGTTAAAAACTTATTATCAAACCGATTCGAATTGTTCAATTCTCTCCATGTCTCCATCTACAAATCGAATAAATTCTTTTAATTTATCAATACATTTTCCTGAATTCAATATTGTTCTTGCCATTTCTACTCCTTCTGAAATTGACGATGCTTTTCCTGCAACAATAAATCCTACTGCACTATTTGCTATTACCGCTTCAACATTTGGATTATCTATATTTAATCTATTTGCGAGAATCTTATACATTACTTCTGCATTGTAATCTATTCCAGTCCCAGCTATGTCTTGTGCATTGATCTTTTTCAAACCAAAATCATCTGGTTTCACAATAATCTCTTCTCCTTCATTCTCTAAATCTCCAATAAATCTCATTTTTGTTTCACCGAATGTAGCAATTTCATCTAAACCATCCAAACCATGTACGATTATAGCTCGTTTACAACCAAGTTTAGGTAATACAGCTGCATATTTATCAACTAATTCGGTATTCGCTACACCTACAATCATTGAATCTGCACCTGCAGGGTTTGTCAATGGACCTAAAATATTGAAGATTGTCCTTACTCCTATTTCTTTTCTAGTTCCTATGACATTTTTCATTGCAGGATGAAATATTGGAGCAAACATAAATCCTATTCCATTTTTTTCAATGGATTCTTCTACTTTTTCTGGTTTTGTATCAAGACGATACCCTAATCTATCAAGGACATCTGCACTTCCACATTTTCCCGTAGCTGCTCTATTTCCATGCTTCGCTATCATAATTCCTGCCGCTGCTAAAACAAATGCTGAAATTGTACTCAGATTGATTGTTTTAATCTTGTCTCCACCAGTTCCTACTATATCTACTAGTCTGTTATTGTGATTCGGCTTTATTCTATTGGCAAATTCTTTCATAGTCTGCGCTAATGCTACAATCTCTTCAATTGATTCTCCCTTCATACTCAAAGATATTAAAAATGCAGATATTTGCGATGGCGTAGCAGAACCTGACATAATCTCTTTCATTGCTTGAGCCGCTTCATCACTCGAAAGTGGATCTCTATTTACATTCTTTCTGATTGCGTCTACTATCATTCGTTATTACCTTCAATAAAATTCATTAATAACTTTCTTCCTGATTCAGTTAAAATAGATTCTGGATGACATTGAATTCCTTGTATGTTGTATTCTTTATGCTTTAGCCCCATAATCTCGTTGTCATCTTCCGATCTTGCAGAAATAATTAATTCATCTGGCAATGTCTCCTCATCCACCACTAAAGAATGATATCTAGTTGCTCTAAAAGGGTTTGGAATATTCTTAAAGATACCAGTTCCATCATGTTTAATCATACTAGTTTTTCCATGTTTCAATGTTTTTGCACGTCTAATCTTTCCTCCAAAAGTGTGACCTATTCCTTGATGTCCAAGACAAACACCTAATACAGGTATTGATTTTTCTCCCGACAGTTTAATAATTTCCGAACATATTCCAAAATATCTCTCATCACACGGATTACCAGGACCTGGCGAAATGACTACTCTGTCTGGTTCTATTTGATTAAACTTCTCAACACTAATTCTATCATTTCTGTATACTTTTGGTTCTATTGATAATTCTCCAAAGTATTGTACAAGGTTGTATGTAAAAGAATCATAATTGTCTATTATTAATAATTTCATTTTACACTAGCTCCTTTTTTAGCCATTTCTAATGCGGCAATTAATGCACTTGCTTTTTGTTCTGTTTCAAACCACTCTCTTTCTGGAATGGAATCTGCAACTATCCCTGCTCCAGCTTGAATGTATGCATCATTTCCTTTTACAACAAGTGTTCTGATTGTTATTGCAAAATCTGCACACATATTCTTAGAAAAATAACCTAACGCTCCTGCATAAGGACCTCTTGATTCTTCTTCTAACTCTTGAATTATCTGCATTGCACGAATCTTTGGCGCGCCTGATACTGTTCCTGCAGGAAATATAGCTCTTATTGCATCAAAACAGTCTCTATCCTTCTTTAACTCTCCAATCACTTTTGATACAATATGCTGTACATGACTGAACTGATGTACCTGCATAAATTCTGGTACTTTTACTGATCCGAATTTAGCAATCTGACCTACATCATTTCTTGCTAAATCTACTAGCATCACATGTTCTGCTCTTTCTTTCTCATCTGATAATAATTCATCTGTTAATTGTTTATTTTTCTCTTCGTCCTCATCTCTTGGTCTAGTTCCTGCTATTGGAAATGTTTCAATTTGATTGCCTGTAACCCTTACAAGCATTTCTGGACTAGACCCAATTATATTTACATTTTTAGTCTTGTAATAATACATATACGGAGACGGATTTATTGTTCTAAGCGCTTTATATATTGATAACAAATCTCCTGTTATTTCAAATTCATACTTCCTCGATAATACAACTTGGAATATATCTCCTGATCTAACATATTCTTTTGCAACATCAACATTCTTCTCAAATTTTTCTTTATCTATGTTCGAAGTAGGTTCTGTATAATCTATTGTTCCAATCTCTCTTTGTAAGTTTAATGATTCTAATATTTCCTTTAGATTGTTCTGCCCTGAGTAATAATAATAAGATTTATTTCTTTCATGATCAAATATTATTCCTTCATTAAATAATCCAAATTGAAAGTCAGCATAAGTTCTTTTAGTATAATTGTCCGATACATCTTCCCAATATCTGACTATATCGTAGGAAATAAAACCCACCAATCCACCAATTAATCTATTAAAATTATTGTCTACATAATTTTCTTTTAATATTTCCCTTAAACTACTAAATAAATCATAAGAATTACTAACATCTGTAGCGTTCTCTTTACCATCTTTACTTACTCTGATAGTATTGCTGTCTAAAGTAATCTTTAATGAAGGATTGAATCCAATATAAGAAAATTCTGATAACTTTTCAGGTCCCAATATTGACTCTAATATGTAAATATCATCAAACTTTTCTGATAACCTGACAAATGTTTCAAATGGAGAAATTTTTATGTTTATTTCTTCAAAATTCACTCTAAATTTATTCGTGCCAAAAACGATCGCCCATATTACTCACAATTACTTATTATAATTTGTATATATTTAAATAAATTACAGATAATCTTGCCATCCAACAAAATATCAAAAAGATATTTCATTGACAATCTGATTTGTTGAATACTAAACCAAGAAGTTATATTCCAGTAAATTGCGAGAAATAGATAGTATGTCTAAGCCTTATTACGTCAAAGTTGAAATTCCAAAAGAAATAGCCGAAGCAAGTTATGAAGCTCTTCGACAAGCAAAACAGACTGGCAAAATCAGAAAAGGCACCAACGAAGCTACTAAGGCTATTGAACGCGGAATTGCTAAATTAGTTATTATTGCTGAAGATGTAGATCCACCTGAAGTTGTTGCACATATTCCTATTTTATGTAACGAAATGAAAATTCCATTTGTATTTGTACCACAAAAGGAATTAATTGGTCAAGCAATTAGTATTGATATAGGTACAGCAGTAGCTTGTATTGTTGAACCCGGCGATGCAAAAGCAACTCTTGATAAAATTCTTGATTCACTAAATAATCTAAAAGGTTAGATCATAATCCATGAGCTCTAAGGAAATTCACGAAGATAAAACTCCTTGTGAAGTAATACAAATCGTTGGACGCACTGGCGTTGCTGGTGAAATTACACAAGTTCGAGTAAAAATCTTAGATGGAAAAGATAAAGGACGTATTCTCACAAGAAATGTTAAAGGACCTGTCCGTATGAATGACATAATTATACTTCGTGAAATTGAAAGAGAAGCTCGTAAGATAAGGTAGACGGTTATATTTGCTATCATTAAAAAAATGTACTTTTTGCGGAAAAGAAATAGAATTCGGTAATGGCACTATGTATATTAAAAATAACGGAGATATTAGTTGGTTTTGTTCTTCTAAGTGTAGAAAAAATGTTCTGGATCTTAAACGTGATTATAGAAAATATAAATGGGCTAGAAAAGGAAAGTCGGTAGTTTGACTGACAAAACTCTTATTCTAATCAAACCGGACGGTGTAAAAAAAAGACACATTGGTGATATAATAAGTCGTTTTGAAGAACGTGGTTTTAACATCTTACATGTTCGTATGTTAACAATGAACTCTGATCAAGCTTCTGACCTTTATTCAATACATAAAGAGAAACCATTCTTTTCTGAACTCATTGATTACATAACTTTAGGTCCAATAGTTCAAGTTGTTTTAGAAGGTAATTCTGCGATTGAGGTTGTCAGACAGATGGTTGGAGCAACAAACTCTCTTAAAGCAGCATCTGGTACAATTCGAGGTGATTTTGGCTTAAGTCATACTGAAAATGTAATACATGCATCTGACTCTGTAGATAGTTTCGAAAGAGAATTTAATATTTTATCTAATATTTAATAATTCTAAATAAAGACCTTTTACATTACTAATTGTAGATGATTGATAATGAATTCTAAATTTAGACAACCAATTGTTGTAGTATTGGGCCACATTGATTCTGGTAAAACCTCACTTTTGGATAAAATTCGTGGAACAGCTGTTCAATCTCGTGAAGCAGGAGGTATTACTCAACATATTGGCGCAAGTTTCTTTCCTATTGAAACTCTAGAACAACTTTGCGGCGATCTTCTCCAAAAAGTAGGTGGAAAAATTGATATTCCTGGTATACTTGTTATCGACACGCCTGGACATGCTGTGTTTACTAATCTTAGAAATCGTGGAGGTTCTGCTTCAGATATCTCTATTCTTGTAATTGACGCTATGAAAGGTCTTGAAGTACAAACGCGTGAAAGTCTTGACATACTCAGGAAACGTAAGGTTCCTTTTCTAATAGCACTTAACAAACTTGATACCGTGCCTGGATGGCGACCTTCTTCAAGCTTAACTTCATCATTAAAACAACTAGACGAAACTACTCAAAATAATCTTGATGGAAGAATATACAATGTAGTCGGCGAACTATCGAGATATGGAATACAATCTGAAGCATTTTATAGATTACAAGACCCACAAAAACAAGTTGCAATAGTTCCTGTTAGTGCGAAAACAGGAGAAGGAATACCTGAATTAATTTCATTATTGATTGGTCTAACTCAAAGTTACCTAAAACAAAAACTTATTGTTAGTGATAATACTCGAGGAATAGTTCTAGAAGTTACTGAAGAACCTGGTTTGGGAGATACTGCTAATATTATTCTCACTGACGGAGTATTAAATAAACACGACGAAGTCGCAGTAGCAAAAAAAGATGGCGCCGTTACTACAAAAATTAAAGCGATATTTATGCCAAAACCGTTAGATGAAATGCGAGATCCACGCGATAAATTCACTCCTGTTGATCGAGTAGTGGCTGCTTCTGGTGTAAAAATTTCTACTTCTGATTTAGACGGAGTTCTTGGAGGTTCACCGATAATTGGCATTACTGATGGTAATATTGATTCAGTAAAAAATGAAATCGAATCCGAGATTAAATCAATTTTTGTCGAAACCGATAGTGTTGGTATTATTGTAAAAGCTGACACCCTTGGTTCCCTTGAAGCTGTTGTAGACACTCTAAAAGAAAATGATATCTCAATTAGTACTGCTGATACCGGAATGGTTTCCAGAAAGGACGTAGTTAAGGCTCAAGTAATTACTGAAACTGATAAATATTTAGGAAGTATTCTTGCATTTGGTGTTAAAATTCTTGATGATGCTAAACACGAAGCAAATAAAAATGGAATAAGAATATTCTCACAACCTGTCCTTTATGATCTAGTCGATGAATATAGGGATTGGGTAACTTCTGATAAGGAAAACATGCAAAGAACTGAACTCGATTCGATAATGATGCCCTGTAAATTTCAACTAATAAAAGGAATGGTCTTTCGAAGAAACGGTCCTGCCGTATGCGGTGTGAAAATTCTTGGCGGTTCCTTAAAACAAAAATCTATTATAATAAATTCTACAGGTAAAGAAGTTGGCGTTATTAAACAAATTGAAGATAATGGCGAAAATATTAAACAAGCAGCTAAAGGCAGTGAAGTCGCTATCTCAATGAACGAACCTGTTATTGGACGTACTATTCGTGAAAGTGAAATTTTATATTCTTTGCCTAATAACATAGGCGTCAGATTATTAAAAGGGCGATATCATGATTCATTATCTGACGATGAATCTAATATTTTAGACGAAATTATTACCTTACGACGTAAAGTTTCACCTTTGTATGGATTTTAATATATTTCAAAAAGATTTATAGATATAAAAAAGAAGTGAAATGTTACTTTGGCAGAATTCAAAATTGTAGTTTCAGATCCTAAAACAGGGAAATCCATAACTAAGGACATTAAAGATAAATCAGCCCAAACCTTGATGGGTATGAAAATTGGTCAAGAAATAGATGCTACTATTGTAGATATTGATGGAACTCTCAAAATTAGTGGAGGAAGCGATAAAGTCGGATTTCCAATGCGAAGTGATGTTCATGGGAGTGCAAGAAATAACATACTTTTAACATCAGGTGTTGGATTTCGCTCTAAAGTTAAAGGTATGCAAAAACGAAAAATTGTTCGTGGCAGTATGATTTCTGACGAAACCTACCAAATTAATACAATTCTAATTAAGGGTAATCTAATTCTTGATAAGCCAGCTGAAGAAGCTAAGACCAAAGAATAAGATAATAATAAATTCAATTAATGCTGATTCATATTATGCAAAAAATTCCATGTCAACCTGAGATAAATATTGGTACTGCAGGTCATGTAGATCATGGTAAAAGTACAATCGTTGATGCAATTACAGGTAAATGGACAAGTGCTCATAGTGAAGAACTTCGTCGAGGAATTACTATTAAAGTAGGATATGCAGACGCCGGTTTCTATCAATGTAAATGCGAAGGACCTTATAATTATTCAACTCAAGAATCTTGCTCTAAATGTAAAACTAAAGGTAAATTACAACGTGTTATAAGTTTTGTAGACGTTCCTGGACATGAAAGTTTAATGGCCAACATGTTGTCTGGCGCCGCTTTAATTGACGGAGCTATTTTAATTATATCTGCTAATGAAGAAGTTCCAAAACCTCAAACGCGTGAACATCTTCTTGCGTTACAGATGCTTGGCACTAAACAAATTGTCATTGCCCAGAACAAAGTTGATTTGGTATCTACCAAAGAAGCTAAAAATAACTACAAACAAATTAAACAATTTATCAAAGGCACTGTTGCTGAAAAAGCTCCTATTATTCCAATATCTGCTCAGCACGGGCTTAATATTGACGCTTTAATTTCTGCAATAGAAGATAATATCAAAACTCCTGACAAAGATGAACAATCTCCACCATCTCTCCAAGTCCTACGTTCTTTTGATATAAATCGTCCTGGAATACCATTAACTAAACTGGTCGGTGGTGTATTAGGAGGTTCACTATCTAAAGGAATTTTTGAAGTAGGAGATGAAATCGAAATCCGACCTGGATCTCTTAATAAAAAATCTGATAAATATCAACCTCTCTTCAGCAAAATTTCTAGCTTAAGTAGCAGTGCTGGATTAATGGATAAAGTTTATCCTAGTGGATTAGTTGCAATTGGAACAGACTTGGATCCATCTCTAACAAAAAGCGATTCTTTCGTTGGATCAGTTGTTGGACATCCAAATGAGATTCCTGAAACATATTATTCTATTAATGTCGACCTCGATCTCTTTGATTTTGCTATTGGTTCAGGTGATATGGTAAAAGTAGAAAAATTAAAGCGAAATGAAGCATTACGAATAAACTCGGGTACTGCAGTTACTGCAGGAGTGGTTACTAGTGTGAGTAATGACAAAGCTACTATTGATTTACGACGTCCTATTACCGCAGAACAAAAAAGTCGATTATCTATTAGTCGAAGACTTGGAGATCGCTGGCGTCTGATTGGAGCGGGGGTAATCTCTTAACATCTTGAGAACTATTGTACTTGATACTAGTTTCTTAATTCATGTTGCTAATAACCCTCTACCTAGTTCTGATTACCTGTCAGATATCCAATCTTATAATCTCATCACAATTGACGACGTTGTTCAAGAATTATCTGGACTCTCTCACGATCGAAAAAATTCCTCTAAAACTAAACGTTCAAAAGAAGCCAATCTTGCCCTTCAATATATTAAAGATATTCCAAAAGAAAAGGTCGATGGCTCTGGCACAACCGACGATAAACTCCTTGCTTATACGACTAGAAACCGTGATATAATTGCAAGTTTAGACCGTGGCATACTCAATAAGGCCGTTAATCGCAATATAGATTCGGTCACCATTGAAAAACAACGCTTAATCTGGCGTATAAGTTATAATCGCTGAAATGATTCCCAAAAATCGAAAAATTCATATTGTTCCCTTTCGCGTTAACATTATTCTAGGTATATAGATATGTTTCAAATTATAGACGCCGAAGACGTTGTACGTGTAGAACCACTAAACTTTAGTGAATCCCTAAATAAAATGGCTGAAAAAATGCTGAAAATTAAGTATGAAAGTACGCTTTCTCCTGAATTCGGATATATTATACTAATCATTAATGTTAAAGCCGATAAGGTTGGAAAAATACTTCCTAGCGATGGAGCTACTTATCATAATGTTAATTTTAAAATTCTTGCTTACCTGCCTAAATTACAAGAAGTTGTTGAAGGTGAAGTTGTAGAAATTACTGATTTTGGCGCATTTGTTCGAATTGGACCGACCGATGCATTATTACACTTGTCTCAAATCACCGATGAATATCTTAGCAGTGATGTCCGTCAGGGTCAGATTACTGCACAACAAAGTAGTCGTACAATTAGTGTTGGTACTAAAATGCGAGTTCGTGTAACTGCATTGAGTCTAGCTCGAGGTAGTTCTATGGGTAAAATTGGTGTTACTTGCAGACAACCATTTCTTGGCGCAATTGATTGGATTGAAGAAGATCTTAAAAAAACAGATCTTAAAAAAACCTCAAAAACAGCTTCTAATAAAAAGGAATCTGAATAATAATGGCTAAAGAACTCGCCTGCAGAAAATGTAAAATCATCATACCATCTTCAGGTCGTGTTTGTCCTAGTTGCGGTGGTACTGATTTAAGTACTGACTGGTCGGGTCTAGTTGTATTATCTAATCCTGATAAATCTCGAGTTGCTAAACAATTGGATTTTACAAAACCAGGTCGATACGCTATTAAAGTATCTTAATTCTAATCTTTTAATAATCCTTATGATGTAAATTGGACGTAAAAAATCTTCCAAAAAAATATCGAAGTTTTCTTAAACGTCCTTTCGGCGAATTGATAAATTCCCCTAATCCTTCATTTCATGAAATAGATTCCATAATAAATAATTATTCATTCTTAATTACTGTCGGAGACGCGTCATCTGAAAATATCTCTAAATTAGGAATTAAAGCTAATATACAAATTATTGATCTAATGGAACGTAGGCATAAACGTACTTTTCCTAAATTATATTGGACTGAAAAAAGATCCATTAATAATCCTCCAGGCACTCTGTCCACAGAATCGATTACTCTAATACATGATTTAATCACACAAAACATTGATTCTCTTGTAGTTGTTGACGGAGAAGAAGATCTTCTTGCTTTACCATCAATCCTTTTTGCTCCGTTGAACTCGTATGTCCTCTATGGTCAACCAAATGAAGGCCTAGTTGTAGTCTCTGTTACTGAATCATTAAAAATAAAAGTTCAAGGTATATTAATAGAAATGGGTTTTAGTGAAAATACACTAAAGTATTAATAGCTGAAATTATTAAGCCTTGTATCGATGAACTTCACAAAATTTGAAAAACGAGAAAATCCATTGCTAGAGAGAACTGAAATCTCTGCAATTTTCGATGTTGAAGACTCGTCATTTAATCGACGTGAAGCTTCTACTTTAATCGCAAAAGAAGCAAAAATCAATCCTGACACAGTTTATTCTATTAAATTATCTCATAGTTCTGGTTCACATTATGTTTCTGGTTTATTTTATGTCTATAAAGATGAAAATACCGCCAAGACGTATTTACCAAAATTTATTTTAAAAAGAAATATTCCGAAGGCGGAAGAAAAGCCAGCTGAGAAAGCTAAGGCGGAAGAAAAGCCAGCTGAGAAAGCTAAGGCGGAAGAAAAGCCAGCTGAGAAAGCTAAGGCGGAAGAAAAGCCAGCTGAGAAAGCTAAGGCGGAAGAAAAGCCAGCTGAGAAAGCTAAAGAATAGTTTGTTGATTTATCATGGTCGAAGAAGAAATAACTAAAACTGAAGTAGAAAAAACCTCTGAAGAATCCCCGGTCGAAGAAAAGCCTGTATCTAAAGCTAAGGGAAAAAGACAGAAACGCAAAGCTCGTTTTAGTCCTCAAATATTCAAATTCTATAAAGTTGACGATACAAAAGTTACAAGATTACGTAAGGACTGCCCTCGTTGCGGCAAAGGCAATTTCCTTGCTGAACATTTTGATCGTTTATCTTGCGGCAAATGCGGTTATGCAGATTTCAAACAATCAAAAAAATAATTCTGATTACTTAATTTTTAATAAACTCTCGGGTTTTGATAGGTATTCTGGCATCTCTTTCATATGTTTCTTACGATTAATTTTTGAGAATAGTTCTTTTAACGCAATATCGTACTTTATTCTTCCCGCTAATAGATGTATATAGTAATGTTTGATTATTCTTATAACTAATTTTAAATTTAGTATAGATTTGTTCTTTCTTTTCTTACCGTTTATACTTATTATTCCTTCTTTCTCATAATGTAAATAGTTCTCTTTATACAATATCTCTGCTGCATCATTGAACCCTTTTACACTATTTTTTACATTTCTCGCATTAGTCTTTCCTGAATATGTCATTATGTAACTATACTTTACCGGCGGATACATTCTCATTCTAAAGTTTAATCTATGAAATAGAAAATATTCAGTTGGAATCTTTAAGTATTCACCTAAACTCCTGTATTTAATCTGTAATTTCTCAATTATTTCTAATATTATTCTCTTTTTATATACAATTTCTACTGTCTCGAAAAATTTCTTATTTACTAACGCCTCATATGGATTTAATAACCTTCCAACTACGAATTCTCCTAACGATGCATTTTCTGCATCCGAAATCATATGTTCTTTATCAACAAAAATTGCAGAGATCTCTATCTTATCAGAAATATATCTATATCTAACTTTATCCTTGTAATTATTGATTACAACAATCAGGTCATAATCACTTTCTTCTTTGGCGTATCCTGATACTCTTGATCCATACATGCAAATTGCTTCTATATCGAGTCCTTTAGTGACCCTGTTAATCACACGAAGAATTTTATCTTTTCCATCATCTAGTTCTAGATTTTTTTGCATTTTGTTCTAACCCTCTAACTGTTTTTCCTACATCTGAATCAAATCTCGTTTTCATTATTGTTTCTATTGGAATACTAGATACATTATTCTCTAAATTAACACGACGTACAGGCAGGCTCTTATTTATCCAGTCTTCCTTTGTTTTCTTAATTAATCTCTCACCGACTGAATGATTCTGGAATTTCTCTCTCAGATGTTTTATAATCTGCGGTGATTTATTGCTATGCGTAAATATCAATCCTGGTTTAAACGACCTGCAAGCATCTGCATATTTCGCTTCAAATAAAGTACTCGATACTTCATCTGAGATAATATCTAATTTTTCAAATTTCCTTACATATTCTATATAGTGAAGAAATTCATGTGCCAATATTGCTTGGATTGTACCTTTTAGACCAAACGCTATTAATGGTGCCGATAACTGGATGATTATTCTTACTTCTCCTTTCCATATATGAAATATATTTCTTGCAAAATACGGCGTCGGACTTCCTCTTTCTAAAGATGTAAAGGCAACTGGTAATATGGGTTCAATATAATATTCTGGATATTTTATTCTTGATGCTTCTTCTATTCTATTTATTCCATTTTCAATAAATTCTTTTTTTCTTTTGATATCTTTAATTATCTTTCTTGGAATCACCTTTTGTATATTTACATCATCAAATTTTCCAAATGGATCTTTTATTATCTTCTCTTGTTCATAATTATTTCCCTTGGATTTCCCGAATGATTCGTAATCCACTTTTTGCATATATCATTTATTGATTAATATAATCTAATGGAATAGGTGTAAAATAATTAGACGGTTTGGTTAATTATTCTCTTATTTTTCTTCATTAATTTCTGAATTTATCCTTGAAACGAAGTTTAATTTGTGTCTTTTCATCTCAATAAATGCCTCTGTGTGTGTAATTCCGTTTATCTTTGGCAACTTTTTTGATACTAATTCATGCAAATCATCTAGTGATTTAGCATTTATCCAAATCAATACATCAAATCTTCCAGTAATCTCAATTATCTCTCTTGTTTCTTCAATGTTCTTAATATCTTCTAAAATTGTTTCTCTTTGTTTTGAACTTATATTACAACCAATCATTGCTTTTACTGGATATCCTAATAAATTTTCATCTACTTCTAATGTATATTTTTTTATGAATCCTTTTCTAACTAATCTGTTTATTCTACTATAGACTACTGAAGAATTAATGCTGATTTTTTCACTTAATTTTGGGATTGATATATTTGATTCTTGAGTTAATTCCCCTAAAATTATTATATCTATTTTATCAAACTTCTCCATTTTTGATTACTTTCTCCTCAATATGATGAAATATATTAATAATAATTAAAAACTATGCAAAAATCTAATTTTTAATTATATTTGATTTTATAAGCATCTCACTTGTAAGAATTACTCCTTTTGCAGCTCCCATTTTTGTATTGTGAGATAATAAAACATATTTTATTCCATTTGGAAATACTTCATCCTTTCTTATTCTTCCTACAGATGTTGTCATTCCATCTTCTAATTCCCTGTCCAATCTAGGTTGTGGCCTAAAAGGATCTTTATGTATTGTAATTACTTTCTTCGGAGCTGATGGAAGTTCCTTTCCTGCAAGCGAGTCAGCAAATTTATCCATTGCTTTAATTACATCTTCTACTTCAGCTTTATCTTTCGTATTTACTAATACTGATTCTGTATGTCCATCTAATACACCTACTCTTGTACATGTTGCCGACACATTGCACTTTGCATTAACTATGCCTTGTCCGTCATAATTACCCAGAATCTTTTTTAATTCAATTGATACCTTCTCTTCCTCTTTTGGAATGTATGGAATTATATTATCAACTAAATCAAAAAGAGGTATGCCTGGATTTCTTCCTGCACCTGATACTGCTTGTAGTGAAGTTATTACTACCGAATCAATACCAAATTCATCCAAAATCGGTTTTAATGTTATTACTAGACCTGTTGTTGTACAGTTAGCTTGCGGTGCAACAAATCCCTTCCATCCTCTTTTCTTTTGTTTCTCTAAGAGTGATACATGTTCATCGTTTACTGCTGGAATTAATATTGGTACATCTTCTTCATATCTATACGCCGACGCTGTACTCAAAACAGGAATGTGTTCTGCAAATTTAGATTCAATTTGAGCTGCCCCTGCTTCTAATGCGGAATATGCAATATCAAATTCTAATGGATCAATTTCGTTAACATTCTTAACAGTCATGTCTTTGATGTTTTCATTTATTTCTCCTTCTCCAAACCACTGAATAGATCCTGCACTATTCTTTATTGCGTCGATATATTTCTTACCTGCAGACCTCTCAGATGCTGCTAAACATGTCACCTCAAACCATGGATGATTCTGTAAACCCGAAATGAATTGCTGACCTACCATTCCAGTAGATCCTAAAATTGCTACTTTATACATCTTATTGTCAAATATTTCCCAAAAAATTTAAAAGTATTGTTATTTGAACGATTAATCCATATTAAATTCTTTATGAATTGCTTCAATTGCTGATTTAGAATCAGATTCTTGTACTACGAATGATATGTTCTGTTCAGAAGAGCCCTGAGCTATCATTTTTACATTTATATCAACTTTCGAAATTGCATTAAATAGTTTTGCTGCAACTCCACTCGTGCCCTTCATTCCTGCACCCACGATTGATATTACACATACTTCGTCATCTGATGTTACATCTGTTACACCGCTCTTTCCTAACAAACTAACTTGAAGTACACTTACAGCTTTTCTCAAATCTTCATGTCTAATTAGAAAGGTTATATTTGCTTCAGAAATACTCTGAGAAATCATTATTATATTTATCTTGTTGCGCCCTAGCATGCCAAACATTTCACCTGCAGTTCCTGGATTTCCTATCATGTTCATACCTGCAACTGTTATCATTGCTAAACCATTCAGTGAAGCTACAGCTTTTGTAATTTCCTCTGCCTTTACAATTATTTGATCATTAATCAAAGTTCCACTTACGTCTGGTCTAAATGTATTTTTAATTCTCACCGGGATGTTTGCGTTCTTGGCGGGTTCTAAAGCTCTTGCATGCATTCCCTTTGCACCCATTGTAGCCATTTCTACTGCTTCATTATACGAAAGTTGTGGTATAGTTTTTGCATTAGGATATATGTTCGGATTTGCTGTTAACAATCCATCAACATCTGTCATGAACCATATCTCATCTACACTTAAACACATTCCAATTAACGAGGCTGAAAAATCCGATCCACCTCTTCCTATTGTGGATATATCTCCTTGCTGTGTTACTCCGATAAATCCAGTAATAACGGGCACTGTCTCTTCTAGTAAGTTCGATAAATTATTCTTCACATTATGTTGAGTAACTTTCATTAATGGCGATGCATTTCCAAAATTCTCATCTGTCATAATCCCTACTTCACCACCTGTAAAAGATTCTGATTTTATTCCCATGTCTCTGAGTTTGGCAGAAATTATTGGCACAGCTAACCGTTCTCCGAATGAAACTATTTTATCTCTTGTTTTATCACTTAGTTCTTTTACTATAATTACTCCTTCTACTGTCTTTTCTAAATCTTTGATTAAACCTGACATCTCTTCAAAAACTTCATCTTGAATTTTCTTATCTTGAATTATATCTCTAATTGCATTTTGATGCCTTTGTACTATATCGTCAATAATTTTTTTATTAACTTGTCCTTTTTTTGCATCTTCAGATAATTCTAATAATTCATCCGTTGTTGATTGCAATGCAGAAGAAATTACGATTACTTGATTGTTTTTCTTTACTTTCTGGACAATCTCACAGACATTAATTATTTTCTTTCCATTTCCTACCGATGTACCACCGAATTTCAAGACTATTTTCATTACTAAACCCTCATATTCTGTTTGATTTCAACTAAATCTCTAATCATTGCACTTGCCGTTTCCATTCCACCTGCGCCTTTTCCTATTATTATTTCTTCACCTGCAAATTCTGAAACAAATTTTACTGAACACAAAGCTCCAGCTACTGACATAGGATCATCTTTAGGTATTATTACTGGTTCAACTTTTGCCATATCATTCACACTCGCAATCAATTTTATAGTATTTCCATTATCTTTTGCCTTAGTAATATCTTTTTGCGTTATGCCTCGTATTCCTTCTATCTTCAAATCATCTAATGTTAGTTCTTTACCCAACAATAAATTGCCCATTATGACTAATTTCGCCGCAGCATCAAATCCATCAACGTCTAATGTTGGATCAGTTTCTGCATATCCTAATTCTTGCGCTTCTTTTAACGCATCTTGAAAACTTAACCCTCTGTCATCCATTTCAGTTAGTATATAGTTGGTTGTACCGTTCAATATTGCATGCATCTCTAATATTCTATCTGCTTCCAAACATTTTCTTCCAAATTCTAATATCGGGGTGCCACCACCAACTGTTGCACTATACTTTAAAATTACATTGTTATACTCTGCTTTTTCTATTATTGATGAAAATGCAAGTGCTAAAGGCCCTTTATTTGCTGTAATTATATTCTTTTTTGTTTTCATTGCACTCTCTAATAGACTAGCCGACGGTTCTCCATCTTGTATGTTGGTTGGTGTTGCATCTACTAATAATTCAGCATCAATTTCCTCAACTAAATCAATTGATGTTTTACTCTTGTCTCCAATAGAAAGGTCTGAAACCGACTTGTTATTCTTCTTTACATCGAGTATATCGCTTATGTTTATTCCTCTTTCATCTATTGCCACTCCTTTTGAATCTGCAACAGCAACAATTTTCGAATCAATTCCATAATTTGTTAGTAGGTCTCCTCTCCTATTCTCCAGTAATTGACAATAACTCTGACCGATGGTTCCTAATCCAATTAATATCGTTCTCAATTCATTATTCCTTCTTAATCTACCTACTCGAACATATTAACAATTTCTTCAATACGTTGAATTTTCACAATATATTAAGAGTAAAATATGAATATATTATTATATTATTCAAACATTACTAGCATATATTGAAAAATATTAAGGATGTTACTGCTATTGGGCCTGCATCTAGCGCAAATCTTGGTTCAGGCTTTGACTGTTTTGCGATTGCTTTAGACAATCTATACGATACTGTAAAAATTACTAAAAGCGAAAATCCAGGAATTACGATAAAAAATCTTGGGCTTAAGACTGGAATACCAAATGATCCCAAGGAACATACTGGTGGAATTGTTGCGATTAATATTATTAAAGAATTTAATTTACAAGGGATAAACATGACTGTAAAGAAAGGCGTTACTCCGGGTAAAGGACTTGGAAGTAGTGCTGCTACGGCTGCTGCTGTAACTGTCGGAATGAACAAATTATTCTCTCTAAAATTAACAAACGAAGAGAAACTCAAATTTGCAGCGAGCGGTGAGGTGGCTTCTGCAGGAATTAGCCATGCAGATAATGTAGCCGGCTCATTATTTGGAGGATTTGTTGTAATCAATTCATCTACTTGCGAAGATATTGTTTCATTTTCTCCTCCAAAAAACCTACATGTATGCATAGGAATTCCTAAAGTCAAGCCTGTTGCAAAAAAAACCGGTAAAGCTAGAAAATTAATTCCATCTAAAGTAAAATTCACTGATTCTGTTAGTAATGTATCGTATGCAGCGATGATGGTTGCAGGATTCTCAACCGGAAATAAACGTCTTATTGGTAAATCAATGAACGATAATATTGTTGAACCTGCTCGTTTTAGTACAATTCCGAACTATTATAAACTCAAATCTGAATTATTAAAAATTGGTGCATTGGGTGTTACTATTAGTGGCGCTGGTCCCGCAGTTATATCATTTCTAGATACCAAAACATCTATTCCTAAGATCAAGCAATGTTTCAAAAAACAATTTAAATCTGCGGGCTATGATTCTTCTGTAATCCTTACTAAAATTGGAAAAGGGGCTCGTGTGATAAACTAATGAATCTAAAATGTATTAATTGTTCTTCATTATTTGACCTTGATGCAATAATGTATAATTGTTCTAAATGTAATGATTTACTTGAAGTTCAATATGATTTGAATAAGATCTCAAATAATCTTGATTCAAAATGGCGCGATGCTCCATTGTCCGTTTGGAAATATCAAGATTTCTTACCTATAGATCAAAATGCAGAACGAGTTACACTTAAAGAAGGTGGAACTAGGTTACATAATTCTAAAAAGCTTTCCAGCTTTTTTGGAATTGATAACTTACACATTAAAAATGAAGGCGATAACCCCACTGCATCTTTTAAGGATAGGGGTATGACTGTTGCAGTAACCAAAGCTAAACAATTAGGCGCTAAAATTATTACTTGTGCATCTACCGGTAATACGTCTGCATCCCTTGCCGCATATGGAGCTCGCGGCGGACTAAGAAGAATTGTACTAATACCATCTGGAAAAGTTGCATATGGAAAATTATCTCAAGCAATGATTTGCGGTGCACATGTATTGCAAATTGATGGAAATTTTGATAAATGTCTTGAAGTAGTTATGAAATTATCTAGTAAATATCCTGATATTTACTTAGTTAATTCAATTAATCCCTTCAGATTAGAAGGACAGAAAACTATTGTTTTCGAAATATTTGAGCAACTAGGTCATATTCCTGATTGGATAATTGTTCCAGTGGGCAATGCGGGAAATATTAGTGCAATTTGGAAAGGACTCTCTGAATTCTACCAGTTAGGAATAATCAACAAACTTCCTAAACTTGCTGGCGTTCAAGCTGAAGGCGCCGCTCCTATTTCTGCAGCATTTTCTGAAGGAAAAATGGAAGTAGATAATGTTCAAAAACCCGAAACACTAGCTACTGCCATTAGAATTGGAGCTCCTGCAAGTTGGAAAAAAGCCCTGCGCGCAATTTATGATTCTAAAGGTCTAGCAACAACTGTTTCAGATAAGGAAATACTTGACGGCCAGATGAATTTGGCAAAACTTGAAGGATTATTCATAGAACCTGCTAGCGCAGCTCCGATAGCTGCTCTGAAAAAGCTACTTCGTCAAGGAACTATCTCTAGTGACGAAGAAGTAGTATGCATAGCTACTGGCCACGGTCTTAAAGATCCTGATGTTATTACTAAATTCGTAGAAAAACCAACTGAAGTCTCATCTGATATTGAAGAAATTCAACGAGTAATTAGTAAGTAAGTTTAATTTTTTATTCTTTTCCTCAATCTTTCTTCATTTCTAATTCTGGCATCATTAAAACGCCTTTTCTCATCTTCCGTTTCGGGTATTATTGCTGGTATTTCCGTGGGTTTTCCTGCATCATTTATTGCTACTGCAACTAAATAACACGAATTAGTATGCTTTACCGTTCCATTTTTCATATCTTCCGCTTCAATTCTTATTCCTATCTCCATTGAAGTCTTTGTAGTATGGTTTACGGACGACTTCAAAATCATTCTATTGCCTGCAAATGCTGGAGAAACAAACTGCATGTCTATGCACGCTGTCGCTACTTGTGTTCCAGAATGTTTAGTTGCCACCATTCCCGCTATTTCGTCCATTAATGTCATAAGTATTCCTCCATGAACCATTGGAATTGTTTTTCCTGCATCGAAAATGAAATTTCCTGAGTGTTTTATCAACATTAAATGCGACGAAGTAATTGCCGATTCTTTTACTGTTTTTCCTTTCATTAATATTCCATCTGAAATCTTTGTATTTAACCCAAATGATTATCTTGAAGTTCCCGATTCAACTGGCAATATTCTCTTTGCAATAGTTCTTAATCCTAATATGAAAATTACTCCTGGAAGCAAAGTAATTGGCGTCTCTACAACGATTGTTTTGATATCTAATCTAAATGATGAATTAACTTTATGACTCTTACTTTGTTTTTGCGCAATTCTTGCTTTACGTAAATTCGGATACAATTCAAATCCCTCATTGTGAATTATCATGCTGTCAATCTTTCCTTCAGTATGATTAACTCTCAATTCTTCAAAAAACAATTCATCTTCAAAATGTAAACGTTTTGGATCAAATCTTTTCTCTTTTACTAGTTGACTTCTTACAAATCTTGGTATTCCTTCATTACTTTTCTCCCAATAAAGACCCCTTAGTTGATGGTAGGATCTTTTTAGATAATCTCCAGTTCTTGAAAATTTTTCTGGAATTCTGATTAAATCAAATCCTTCTTTACATTTCCTAACACAATCAGATAACAGTTCATCTGATTCTGGAATCTGATCCGAGTCCAACAAAAATACATAATCTCCATTTGAATAATCTAATGCTAAATTTCTTTTTACTGAGATATTGTTTCTTTCTGCTACAAGTATTTTGCCAAATAATGGAATGTCTAAATCTTTTATCCACTGTGACTTTTCATCACATACAATAATCCATTCAAATGGTTTGATCGTTTGTTCATTTAATTTATACCCAATTTCCTGAATCATCTCCCCATATTGTTTTTGTTTTCCATGTATTGGTGTAATTACTGTTATCTTCAAATTTTGATTACCTTTCTTAAACCTGCATTAAGACCAGCTTTCGTATCTTTCTCACTGTCTCCAATAATTACGCTATTCTTCAAATCAATATCATGTTCTTCCGCGGCTTTCAGTAATAATCCAGGTTCAGGTTTCCTACATTTGCATTTTTCTTCAGTTTTATGAGGGCAAACATATGCTCCTGATATCTCTATTCCATGCCTCTTTAATGATTGAATTATATGTTGATTAATCTCATCTACTTGTTCATGGCTGAGTATTCCTTTGTTTATTCCTGCTTGATTCGTAACCATTATCACCAAATACCCCTCGTTCTGCAACATCAAAATTGCAGGAAAAATTTCTTCAATAAACTCAATTTGATTTATGGACGAAATGTATTCTCCGTCTATCTGTTTAATTATTGTTCCATCTCTGTCAATAAATAAAGCCGGTGATTTCATCCTCGTAATATTTCTGTTATATAATGTAATAAAACTGAGTGAACACCTTCAATCAGCAATATGTTATCTGAAGGCACTTTGATAACTAGATCTGATAATTGTTCCAATCTACCTGTATTACCAGTTAATCCAATTGTTCTTATTCCTCT